>ERZ772940.178-NODE-178-length-34867-cov-24.5243_pt1 | contig 34867 bp, 47 predicted proteins | sample MGYA00511682_ERZ772940 | MGnify/ENA primary metagenome ERZ772940 (study PRJEB29015, sample SAMEA2737922) | human oral metagenome | biome: human oral; feature: human-associated habitat; material: dental | place: China | collected 2031 ... | reverse complement strand
GCTGTGACTCGCTCGTCGAGGCGGGCGTGGGCGCGCTCAGCGGAAGCGGTCAGACTACGGATATCGTCGCGCATCCCGTCGATCTGGTCCTCGGCACGGCGGTCCCGTCTTTCGCGAGTGTCGCGCTCCTCGATCCGGGCGAGCTCTGCTGCGTCCATCCGTCTGAGGATCGTGTCTACGGCGTCTCGTACCTCGTCGAGGTCGTCACGGATGTGGGTGCCGTGACTGTTGGTGGTGGCATCCACTGCCTGCTCGGCAGCCTCTCTGGCTCCTTTGGCCCGGTCCCCTACCTCAGCGACCTGTGAGTGCAGGGCTCCGATCTGAGTCTCGACCCAGGTGCGCGCCCAGCGCACGCCCATCGTGGCCAGACCGATGACGGCCAGAAGGAAGACGCCCGCCGCCGCCGCGACCTCTTGCGAGGAGAAGATCTCCACGAAGGGGTGCGACGGCATGACGGTGTTCATCAGCGCTCCGCCCCACCCTGGGCGCCGGTTGCGTGGCGGGGGGTGTAGTCGGTGCGGGTCTCGCCGCCTGGGGTGAGGATTCCGGCCCACTCGATCACGGTGATGCCGTGGATCTTGATGTGGGACAGGGCCTGGAACGCGAGCCAGGCGAAGCCGAGGAAGCGGCCGGTCTGGGCAGCCAGAGTCTCTACGGCCAGGGGGTAGGCGCTGATGGCCCACGCGCCGGTCGTCAGGACGACGGCGGCCACGATGACGAGGGTGACACGGCGGCCTCGGGTCCACCAGGGGCGGTCCAGGGCCGCCTGAATGAGGGGCCAGATGATGCCTAGGACGACGGTCGTGATGAACGGGTCCGAGATGAGTGACTTCATTGTGATCCTTCCAAGCTCTTGGGATGTCGGTTGCGGTAGCTGTGGTGACTGAGTGAGTGGTGTTGTGGGGGCTGCTCCTGGGCTGTCACATGAGCCTGAACGAGGCCGGCTTGGAGCGGTTGAGGGCCTCCTGGAGCGCCGCCCAGGTCGCGGGACCCGCCTCGCCGTCGATGAACTCACCGAAGCTCCAGTCGGGCGCGAAGGTGCTCCAGGAGCTGGAGACCGGCCGGACCCAGCACCACGCCCAGTACTGGAAGACACGGAACAGCTGGGCGTCCCAGCCCCGGTCCTCAGGCAGCCTGTCCGCCCCCGTGAGCATGCGCTGCGAGTGCGCTGGCACTGCCTGGTTCAGATAACGGCGCAGGTTCGCCACCGCGAACACCTCCGGGTAGCCCACCGCCCCCATGACCTCCTGGAGACGACGAAGCGTGGCGGGCCCGTACTCACCGTCCACGACCAGCGTCGGGTTGGCCGGCGCAGCGGGAGTCGACGGAGACACGGAGCCTGTCGTCCTCATCTGGTCCCAGACGGACCGGTCACGAAGCCGGTTGAAGTCCAGCTCCCCGCTGTAGCCGGGCAGGCGCCCCCTCTGGGAGTACTGGTGAACCAACGGCTGCCCCCAGAACCGAAGCGAGGGGACGGCCGGGTCGATGTAGCCGACGTAGGCGGTGTTGTAGTTCGTCGGGTCTGCGTACCACAGCGGGTACTTAGCGGCGACGCCCGCCCAGTCGTAGCCGTTGACGGTGGAGCCGTTCATGTAGATGCCCGGTGTCGTGCCGGTAGCCGACGCGACGGCGTCGAGCCACGCCAGCGCCCACTGCGGCCCCTGGGCCGGGGCGTCGTCCTCCCAGTCCAGCCACAAGGTCGCCCGCCCGAGATAGGGCCTGGCAGCGGCCAGGAAGTACCGCACCTGGTCGGAGACGTCGCCGGGACGCGCGAAGTGATACAGCCCCAACCTCTTGCCACTGCTCAAGGTCGCCTGGGCCTGCGCACCCATGCACGGGTTGGTGTACCCATCGCCCTCAGTGCACTTCACGATGACGAAGTCCGCCCACAGGCCCGCGATGTCGATTCCCTCCTGGTGGGAGGAGACGTCAATGCCGTGAGCATGAGCCGGCGTCGACGGTGCCGGCGTGGGCTTGGGCGTCGGGGTCTTCTTGGCGAACTCCGGCCATTGGGCCAGGAATTGGCTTCTGTTGAAGCGGTGGCAGCTCGTCCAGGCCCCCGAGCTGGTGTACGGGTGCGTGCTGTAGGGGACGGTTCTGGTCTCGCCCCCGGTCTGATCTCCCAGGTAGCCGTCGATGCTGCCGTCCTCGGCGATCCAGGCTTCACTGAGGAGGTCGTTGGCGGCGTCGGTGATGATGATGACGTGCCCCTTGCCGCCCTCGCTGGCCACCGAGAGGACAACATCACCGGTCTGGAAGCCACCATCTGGGTAAAGACTGGTGTCCTCCCAGGGCACCTCCTGGAAGCCCCTGGCCTCCAGGCCGTCCCTCATATTGCCTGTCCAGAAGTCATCAATTTCGAGCAGAGCCTCGTGCCCCCAGGGGACACCAAGAGCATCATGCAAACCATAATTGACGGCCCCGCACACCAAGCTGGAGCAGTCAGCATTCTGCGGGCTCTTGACGTGACCCTCCCAGTCCGCCTCCGAGTACCACGTCCTTCGGTCGGGCTGACTGTATCCCACATCCTCCACATCACAGATACGACGTGCAATGCTGGCTGCGACTGACGCGACAGACATACGAATCCTTCCTGATTCTGGGTACAGAAAACCCCGCCACCAGACTGGCGCGGGGTAGAGAAAAGTGGGCGCAGTCAGAATCCGACGGCGATCCACATGAGCGCGTGCGCCCGAGACCTGTCTTTCTCATTGGGGAACATGACCCGGAACCCCGTTCGATCGAGGTCGTACACAGCGGGCGGCGTCATCGAGATGAAGTTCCATTTGACCGCGTTGTTCCAGATCGGCTGAAACACGACCGCTATGCAGGCATTCGGGAAGGGGACGGGGAAATGCTGGTAGGGAAACCATCCCGAGCCGTAGTTCAAGCTGTCAGTGAAGCCGGCGATACGGCCGGCCTTGAATATGCTGAGCTCATGAGGGCCGGGCTGCGTGTAGCTGATTCCCGCATCCCCGACCTGCTGGGTCTCGATACGGAACCGGCTGGTCCCGGCCCAGTGAAGACCGTCCCACACCAGGAGAGCCTTGATGTCCGTACGCCACACGAACACAGGGTTGTCCTCGGTGACCTTGACCCCGGCAGCCTTGAGGGCATTGATGTGCTGGATGGCAGCCGCTTCCGAGGCGCACGCCTTAACCGACGGAACTGAACGAGAGAGGTCCAGAAGGGACTGCCTGGACGCCGGCTCGCTCCCATTTGGCACCAGGTGACCTCTGACGTCAATCGATGGCATATGCGATTACTCCTCTCCCTCTGAGGGGGTGGTCGTGGAATCTGTTGACTCTGACTCGTCTGCTCGGGTGTTTTCACCCGCATCGGATTTCGGTGTTTGTTGGAGATCCTCGACTATCTCGGCGATGAGCTCGAGTGCTCCGGTCTCGTGCCAATAGACGTGACCAGGAATATCGGCGACAACGACGCCGCACAGGCCGCACACCGACCAGCCTCCGCTCATGACTCAACCTCGCACTGAAGGGACAGCACCATCGAGTCACCCTGTCCGCGGAGACCGCCGTAGACGGCGCCCACCAGAGCGATCCCATGGCCCGCGAGCAGGCCGTCCGCGAGCGCGGTGACATCGATGCTGTCGGTTTGGTTGCTGGTGATGGTTCCGGTGGCCTGGGGGCCGGTGGCTTGGGGGCCATCGTCGGTGTAGGTGGCGCACTGGAAGACTGCGTTCCAGGTGTTGGAATTGGCGCCGTTGCCGGTTGCGGTGAGGGTGGCCCGGGTGATGCTGGTGGCGCCGATGGCGGGGATCTGCTGGCCGTAGGTGGCTAGGCCTGTCAGGGTGCCGGTGCCGGCGTCTCCTTGGTTGAGGTCGCGGGGGTGGCCGACAATGGCGGCGCCGAAGCGGTTCCACCCGGCTGGGGCGTGGGTGCCGGTCCAGATGGGGTAGGCGGTGGCGGTGATGGTGCGGGTGGTGGCCTTGGGTGGTTTGAAGGAGACTGGAGCGATCTTTGGGGCTGGGGCTGGGCCGAGGACGTGAATCGGGCGTCCGGTGGATGGGTCGAGGAGAACGTAGGCAGTTTCGACGCCTGTCCAGGTGGAGACGGTGGCCGGCAGGGTGATTCCAGCGGAGCCAAGGAGGGATACGGTGACTGTGGTGCCGCCGCCCGCGACGTCGAGCACGCGGGCGACGGCGACCATGGCGTGGTCGGAGCCTGGGCGGGGGCCTTCGTCTGCTGGGGTGGAGCTGAGGAGGTCGAGGATGGGCAGGCTCATGCTGTGGTCACCACCTCGACGTCGGAGCGTGACGTCCCGCTGTAGACGAGGGGGATCTCGGTTGAGGTGATGATTCCCCACTGGTTGATCTCGGCGGCGCCGTCGATGGTGGCGGTGATGAGCTCGACCGGGGTGTCCAGAGTGAGAGTCGGGTTTGGTGCGTGGGTGACGGGGACCGTGGTCTTCTGCCTGACCGAGGTGGCGAGCATCGTGACGGCGGAGTCAAAGGCTACGGACTTGGAAGTGATGAGGGGCGAGCTGAAGAACTTGGTGATGACGCCGTAGGGGCCGGAGGTGCGTAGGGGGCCGGTGGTCTGGTCGACAATGGCCTGGAAGCGTGGCTGCCCAGCATCATCCTGCTCCTGTCCTCGGGCGACGATGCGGTTGAAGATCCCGTTTCGGGAGCCTTGGCGGGTGACGCCGATGACGGTGCCAGCCTCGCCGTCGGTCAGGGTTGTCTCCGGGCGCTCGGTGATAGACGGAATGGGCGGCAGGACGTAGAGGACGCCGTCGGGGCCCTCGCGCAGGCGGGCCGGCCAGGCGTCGGTGAGCTCGTAGACAGCGTCGATGCGGGACTCTCCCCAGGACATGGAGGGGCAAGCCCGGTTGGTGAGAGCGTCACTGACGATGACACCCATGTGGCCGCCGACCAGGCGGCGCAGCTCTGAGGCGAGTGTGCCGCCCGAGTAGGGGACGGTTGGTGAGGTCAGGCGGTCGTCCTCAAGGTGCTGGAGCAGTGACTTGCCCGTGACGCGGATGTCGGTTGCTCCTACTTCCCACTGGGTGATGAGGAAGCGACCGAGGGGGACATCCCAGCGGTCGGTGGAGACGAGGGAGGCGACGGTCACCTGCACGTGGAGGACCTGTCCCATGGCCGCTAGTGGAGAGTCCGGTGCGAGCGGGGTCCAGTCGCGGGAGTCCTCGTCCTGGCCGGCGGCCCCGATTCTGGGGACCGTGAGGCTCAGGGTGCCCTGGACCTGCTGGCTGGTCGTCCAGGTGACGGAGCCGGCTTTGACGGGCACCTGGCCCAGCCAGGTCCGGCCGAGCCATGAGTCCACGCGAGCATCCCAAGAGAATGCGCTACTCAGGGCATCGGCGGGGATCTTGGGGCGCTGGAGCATCGGTTACCGAACCTCCTGCCAGATCGTGGCGTCGAAGTCGTCCCAGGCCAGGCCCATGGCGTCGAGACGGGTCCAGGTCAGAGCCGCCGCGTCGAAGTCGTCCCAGGCGGACAGACCGACGATGCGCTGCGGTTCCGGGACCGAGCAGATGGTTCCCTTCAGGGTCCATGCCCGCTCCGCCTGGTCCTGGCGGGGTGTGCGTGCCTGTGACACCGAAGTCAGAGCCATGACCGTCGTCAGTGGCACGTCGCAGACCCCGCGGCGGCACTGGAAGCACCTGGCGGGATTGTGGAACAGGAGCGCGATAGTCGGGCGGGCGGCCAGAGCCGTCATCGTCTGAGTGTGAGCCCCGCTCGTGCGGGCCGTCAGCGAGACTGTGCCAGTCCCCATGGCTGGGGCGAAAACCATCACCGGAGTCGAGCGCCCAGGGATCTCGTGAGCAGTGATCCGTTGGTCCGGCGCACGAGAGTCGTCTCCCTGCCAGATCAGGTCTAGACGGCCGCCCCCGATGACATCAGTCATCAGAGACCGACCCGACCACGGGCGTGTCACCGGCGTCGACTCGACCGTCTGCCCGTCCCAAGGCCGCACGATGCGGTACGTCAGCGGCGTGTTGACAGGCGCAAGCGCGTCACCGAGCACCAGCTGAGAGCCGTTGCCCCTGCTGCCGCTGCCACGCACCGTCCAGGAGAACCCGTTCGGCGTGTGGCCGGTGACCTTCACCGGGGTCCCCGATCGTGCGTAGAGGCCGGGCACGATCACCTGCACGACGGGGGCGTCGCCGTCGGGGATGATCGCGGTCAGGGTGAAGATCGGCCACCGGCCGACCTCTTCACGCGACGGAGAGCCTCCCGGCACCCCGGTCCAGGAGTAGACCAGCGCCTTCCCGGTGTCGCCGATCCTGACCGGGCTGGTGTCGCCGTCGAAGAAGGAAGTGTCCGACACGTCCCTCTGCGCGTTCCCGATCTGGAGGATCGTGTTGTCGGCCCAGAGGGTCTGGGCGGTCTCGTCCACCACCTCGACGCGGGTGAATGTCACCCCTGCGGCGAGGAAGACGATCGGGTAGATGACCTCGACGCCGTCTTCAGCCAGGGTCTCGGCTGAAGGGATAGCGACGGAATCCTTGTAGGCGGTCTCCGTCTCCGTCAGCCCCTGGAAGCCCCTGGCGAGGTAGGACTTCTTGAAGACGCCGTCGGCAGTGACACCGTAGAAGCCGCCTCGCTGGACGAGGGTGCCTGCCACGGTCGTTGAGGCGCTCCACGACAGGCTCAGGGTGTGGCCGGCGACAGTCGCCGCTGGGACTCCCATGCTGAGAGTGCCGGTGACAGTCGCCTTCCCGTCAGACACGTCGGCCCCTGCCGGCACGACCCAGGCCCCGGTGGCGACTCCATCAGCGGCCTGGACCGCCGCTCCCAGCACCCACGCGTCCCGAGACGAGAGCGGGGGATAGGCAGCCGCCACACCGCCGGGTGAAGCGGTCAGGGCGGCCTGTACCGTGGTGGCGCCGGCCGGTGCCTGCGCGGTCACAACAGCGCGGCCCGTGCTCCCGGCTGGAGCGGACGCCCTCGGTACCGGGCCGTCCGCGCTGGCAAACCGCAGACACAGGTCCACCGGGGAATCGCCGGCGGTGATGTCCGCGCCCAGGGACACCCACTGGCCCGGGGTCACTGCCGTCGAGTCTGAGGACACCGTCCACGAGCTCGACGACGGGATCACCCGCATCCGCCCGGAGTCTGCGGAGATCGCCGCCTGCTCGGCAGTCCATCCGGCTACTCCGCTACCGAATGCCCCGTTGAGCAGGAGGTTCGTCCGGGTCATCAGCGTCGTCCCCTTCCCAGAGTCCGTGCGCGGCGATCCAGGACCCCGGCGGCGATAACCTCAACATGTGCGTCCAGCGCTGTGGAGTCATCGACAACGAGGCGGACCTCAGTTCCATCCAGACCTGCCAGCAGAGCCTCGTTCGAGGCCCCCTGGGCGGCGAGCCTGGAGACATCTGACCACTGTCGTGAGGTCAGGACCGCCTCCCGGCTACGGGTCTGGTTGACCGCGGTGTGCGCCCCCGGGGGCAACCAGCCACCGGCGTCGTACTTCCGGGCGCCGCCGTAGCGGCCGACTGTTGGCGAGCCCCAGATGGAGATCTCACGGCCGGACAGCCCCTCCCTGGGCTCCTCGACCATCTTGCCGCCGCCGGCGAAGATGGCGACGTGGTGAGCCGGCGAGCCCCAGAACAGGAGGTCGCCGGGCACGGCCGCGCTCCAGGAGATTGGCGTCGACCCGGACTGGTATCCGGCCGCCGTCAGCCTCGGCCAGCCCAGGCCGAGCTGCTTCGCGGCCCAGTAGACAAGGCCGCTGCAGTCCAGGCCCGGTGGGATCGAGCTGCCACCCCAGACGTAGGGCACACCTATTGCCTTGCGTGCGGCCCCGACCAGGCCGGAGCCGCCGGATAGGCCTGCCGCCTCAGTCTTGGACTTGAAGATGTTCTTCAGCGACTCGAACCACAAGGGCGGCATCGCGCCCACCGTCTGCGCCCAGAAGCTTGAGCCGACAGACTTGAGGAGCTCCTTCGCTGGGGAAATCACGAGGTTAGTGACCGCACCGATCGGGTCGGAGACTATATCCGCGACCGCTGAGGCTGTGTTCTTCACCCATCCGACGGCCGAGGACACCGAGCCCTTGACACGGTCCCAGATGCCTCCCTTGGCGAAGGCGACCTGACCGCGTCTCGTGCCGGTGTCACCGACATTGGCCAGGCCCTTGCCCCTAGAGGCGTTGACCCGGTCCAGCCAAGGCTTGCCGCCCAGGGCCCGCAGCGAGTCCGGCCGGATGATCCCCTCACCGCCCGACAGGCGCAGAGACCCCCCGCCGTCGGGCGAGAAGAAGTGGAACACATCCCTGCCCGGTGTGTAGCCGGGTGTCATTGTCCGCCACTGGCCACCCGAGGCATATCCCGGGATCGTGCTCACGCTCGGTAGGCGCAAGGACAGGCCGACTTTCTCAGCGATCGTGTCGAACGCCTTCTTGATGCCGTCTCGATAAACTGTGCCGATCACGAAGTTGATCGGTTTCGCTGCGGCCCCCTTGATGGCGTTCATCGCCGTCTGCACGCCCGACTTGAAATTATCGAAACCGGACTTGGCGTTATCGATCGCGGTCTTGATCTTCGGGAAGACAGTATTGGACAGGAAATTCACAACCGTGGAGATGGTCGTGGAGATACCCTGCCAGACCGGCTTGACGACGTTGTTCCAGAGGAAGGTGAAGATCGGTGCCAGGACGTTCGAGATGAACGCCCACAGCCCCATAAGCGCAGGCTTGATGACCCACTCCCAGGCGGTCTGGATCGCCGCGCCGATGAGCCGGAAGAGAGGCTGCACCACGTTGGCCCACAGGAATTGGATGATCGGTACAAGCACGCCACTGATGAACGACCACATCGCCGACAGAGCCGGGGAGATGACGTTGGTCCAGGCCGAGGCGATGAAGCTGGAGACAGCTGACCACACTGGCTGAACCACGCTGGTCCAGAACTCCTGGAGCGCGGGCGCTAGCGTGTTCTTGACCCACCCCCAGAACGCCGAAAGAGCCGGATAGATCACCGAGTTCCAGGCGTCTGAGATCACCGAGGAGATCGACTTCCACACGGGCTGGACCGTGTTCCACAGCCCCTGCAGCGCTGGCACCAGGGAGGTCGTCAGCCAACCCCACAGGGCAGACAAGGCCGGGTAGATCACCGAGTTCCAGGCCGTGGAGACTACGGTGGCGAACCCGTTCCAGACCGGCTGGACCACGTTCGTCCAGAGGAACTGGAGCACCGGGATCAGCACGTTCGAGATGAACGACCACAGTCCGCTCAGCACCGGCGAGATGACGCTCGTCCAGGCGGTAGAGACCACGGTGGCGAACCCGTTCCAGAGAGGCTGGACCACACCGGTCCAGAAGTCCGCTAGCGCCGGCGCCAGCGTCCCCGTGACCCATGACCAGAGGTCAGACAGGGCTGGCTGGATGACGTTTGTCCAGGCGTTCGAGATCGCCTCCCCGGTCGCGATCGCCCCCTCACGCAGGGTCAGGAGGAAATCGACGAACGCGGAGTCCTCCTCCAACCCGAACAGGTTCCCGTCAAAGTTACCCTTCGTTAGAAGGTCCCAGATCGACTGGATGCCGGGGATAAGAGTGCCGGATAGCCATCCCCATACCTCGATCGCGGTGTCGCGGACATTGAGGAGGAAGTCGACGACCGCGGAGTCCTCCTCCAAGCCGAACAGGTTCCCGTCAAAGTTACCCTTCGTTAGGAGATTCCAGACCGATTGGATACCTGGCAGCAGGGTCCCGGAGATCCACTCCCAGACAGCCGAGATGGCCGGCTGAATGTGCTGCTGCCAGATCTCGACGACAGTCCTGCCGAGCTCCTGCACCTTGAGGCGGAATGCCTCGTTCTTCTTGTACAGGAGCACCAGGCCGGTGACCAGCAGGGCGATCGCGGTGACGACGAATCCGATGGGGTTGGCTTTGAGGGCTGCGTTCAGTCCCTCGGTTGCAAGCGTGGTGCCTTTGATCCAGCCGATGACTGAGGTGAGGATGGAGAAGCCCGCGTACGCGGCGACGGCGACACCCACGCCGATGGCGAGGGCCTGCATCTCATCCTTGTGCTGCTTGATCCAGGTGACGGATCCGCCGATGGCGTCGGCCAGCCACCCCATCAGACCGGTGATGGCAGGCTTGACGTAGTCGATGAGGTCCTTGATCGCGCCGACGACGGTGGCCTGGAGGTTGCCTGCGGCGCCCTCGATCGTTTTGGTTGACCTGGCGGCCGCGACCGCCGTCTCGTCGGAGCCGAGCTGGAGGATCGCGGCGTTGAACTCGTCAGCCGAGATCTCCCCCTTTTGCATCGCGTCCCTGAAGTTGCCGGTGTAGGCGCCCATATCGAGCAGGGCCTTCTGGATTTTCCCAGAAGCACCAGGAATAGCGTCGGAAAGCTGATTAAAATTTTCTGTCGTCAGCTTTCCTTGCCCGGCGGTCTGGGTCATGACCATTCCGACTGACTTGAAAGTGTCCGCATTTCCGCCTGCGACAGCATTTAAATTGCCTGCGGCCTCTGCGAGCTTGTCGAATCCGTCGACGCCGTTTGATGCCAGCTGCGCGGTGATCTGCTGAATATCGGCCAGGTCGTATACGGTCTCGTCGGCGTACTTCTGGGCGGACTCCTTGAGCCGGTCAATAGTTGAGGTGTCCAGGCCGGAGAACTGGAGCGTGGAGACGAACTTGTCGGTGGCGTCGGACGCCTCAATGGCCTCTGAGGCGAAGCCGCCGATTCCGACGGCCGCGCCGAGGGCGAGCATTGGAGCGATCGCTGAGCGGGCCAAGGAACTGACGGAGGAGACCTTGGTGCCCGTCTGAGCGGTGGCCGCGCCGGCCTTGTCCGCAGCTGTGTCGACGTGGTCGAGGTTGGTGGCGTACGTTTTCAGCGCGGGGTTGGCCTCGGCGACCTCGCGCTTGGTCTTGCCCGTCTTGGAGGCCAGGGCGCCGACGGCCTGGTCCGTGTCGCGGGCGGCGGTCTCGACCTTGCCCATGGCCCGGGAGTGGTCGGCTGCGGCCTGGTCCGCGGCCTTGTTCGCCGCCTTGGAGCGGTCCAGAGCCTGGGCGTAGCCCTCCTCGGCGCGTGCGATCTGGGCGGTGTTGCCTGAGGAACGGGCCTGGTTGAGGCTGTTCTCCGCGGTGACCAGGGACTTGGCGGCGGCTTCCTCGCGGCCACGGGCGGCCGCGAGGTTGCCCGAGGAGGCGGCGACCTCCTTCTGGGCGGAGGCGAGAGCCTGGCCGGCGGCAGTTGCCTCCTGCTTGAGGCGGGCGACGGTCTTGCCGAGCGGGTCGGCGAAGGAGTTGGCGATGTCGGCGCCGGTGGTGGAGGTGGTCTTCCTGAAGGCGTCGGCAAAGGAGCGGGCCGCCTCGTTGCCGGCCGTGGGCATCTGGGCCTTGACGTCGGCGTTGATCTCCTTGAGGAATCCCTTCATGGAGGGGACGACGTCGACGAAGACGGTGCCTGCCTGGAAGCCTGCCATGGGGGCACCACCACCTCTCGTGAGCTGCGTGGTGCCCCTATGGGGCGGGTTACTCGAGCGCCCAGGGGGTCAGGACGGCGATGACGTCGTTCGCGGCCGCCAGCGTCTGGGAGGTACGCATCTCCTCGACGACGGCGGTCACGACGGGGACGGGCCGGGGGTAGGTCTCCTTGCCGCCGGCTGTGGCGATGAGGATGTCGGCGATGTCCTGGAGTATGCGGACCTCTGGGGTCTGACCGACCAGAGAGGTGCTCTCCTCCCCGACGTCGTCGTCCTCGTCCTCCTGGGCGAGGATCGTCTCGGCCATCAGCTCGGCCCGGTCGGTGTCGTTGAGGATGGCTGAGACGGTGCGCGAGTGGCTGGGCAGTCCGTCAATGAGGTCGAGCAGGAAGGTCCAGCGCCGCGCGCGGAACAGGGCCGGCATGTCCCAGCCCTGTTCCGCGAGGTCCTGGGTGATGGGCCTCCGGTACCGGGTCAGGCGGTCGCGGAGGCGCTGCCTTCCCCCTCGTCGCCCAGGAACGACGCGTAGTGCTTCCTGACCTGCGCGAACAGGACTCGGGTCTTGCGGACGCTGAGGCTCTTGATGACGAGCTCGGCGTCCTCCTCGCTGAGCCACCGGTTCAGGGTCTCCCTGATCGACGTGGTCCCCTCAAGGTCGGCCATGAGGCTCTCGCTCTCCTCAATGCTCAGCGCGAAGGGGTCGGGGAAGGTGACGATCTTGGACTTGAGCCCGAGGGTGAAAGGTTCCGGGTCGGCGGCGCCGTCGATCTTCTCCAGGGCGGACAGGGTCAGGGTCGGCTTCGTGGCCATGGGTGATCTCCCTTGTGTGGTTGGTGGTCAGGACAGCTTGGTGAGGGCCTTGGCCGGAGCTGCCGGCACGGGCGGTGCGGGCGGAGTGGGTTTGCGGCCCGATCCAGCCTCGTCATCGGTGTCGTCGGAGACCTGCTCCCAGCCCGAGGCGCGCAGGGTGGTGATCTCGGCAGGGTCGTCGGTGACGCGCTCGAGGGTGATGTCAGCGCCGTCGTCGGTCGTGATGGTCTTGGTCAGTGCGGGCACGGAGTCCTCCTTGCGTGCGGGATCTCCCGTGTGGGGTGGTGGTCGAGCCGGCGGCCGGGGAGATCAGCGGCCGCCGGCTCGACGATGAGGCGAGAGGCCGGGCTCAGGCGGCCTTCTCGAAGCCGATGGCGTCCAGGTGCTTGATCGCACCAGTGCCGCCCAGGTAGTGGCGGCAGGGCGTGCCCAGGACCTCGTCGGAGAACACGGAGAGCTCCAGGTCGAACTGGACCGGGTCAGACGACTTCCACGCCTCCTCAGGGATCGTGGAGAGCTTGACTCGGGGGAAGCCCCGGCCGACAAGCCACTCGTCGTCGGCAGGACCGTCGGACATGATGGCGAGCAGCCGGAACTCCTCGAGCAGGGGCAACGGGGCCTCGTCAAAGACGATCTCGCCGGTGTCCTTGTCGGCCTTGACCTGGGAGAGGTCGACGCCGTAGACGAGCTGCTGCAGATGCTTGCGGTAGGGCTCGAGCACACTGAACTTGACCGTCTTGGGAGCCTTGACCAGGTCGGTGCGCACGGACTCGACGTAGCCGAGCGCCTCGACCTCCTCGACGCTGGCGTCGGCGGAGAACGCCATGCCGTCCTTGGTCAGCAGGCCGACCGGCAGCCAGCCGGCAGGCAGCTCCTTGAGCTGGCCACCGGCGTCGGTCAGGGCATCGGGCAGGTCGACGGTGGTAGGAGCCAGGAACGCGACGGCGTTCAGACCCTTGCGGACGTTGCCACGCCGGTTGTGCTTCTTCTTCAGCGCGGCGATGGTGGTGGTTGCCATGAGGCGAGTTCCTTTCGGAGCGGGGTCAGGTGAGCGGACGGTGAGTGACGGACAGAACCATCGAGACGACCTCAACCGCCTCGAAGTAAGGGCGCACCCCCAGGCAGCTCGTCACCTCCACGGAGTCCACGAAGCCCTCACTGGTCACCACCGGCGACTCACCCAGGGCGGACAGCAGACGCTCCGCGAGCGCGGTGGCGCCTTCCTGGTGGGGGCCAGTGGGGGTGGTGGCGTAGATGTCGATGCCGATGGTGTCGGTGCGGTCGACGTCGTCGGTGGGGCCTGTGTTGAGGAGGTGGACGTGGGCCAGGGGCATGGGGCCGGTGGTGAAGGCCGCGTCCAGGATCCTGGTGGTGGGGGCTGCGGTGGCCTGGGTGGTGGCGGCTCGTAGGACGGCGACGGGGTCGGTGAAGGTGGTCATGTGCGCCTCCTGCCTCGGGCGGACTTGGCGGCTGCGAGGAGGCCGAGTGTGTGGGCGCCGGGCACGGGAGTGCCGGCCTGGGTGGCGTGGCCGAACTCGGCGGAAACGGCGTGGGGGACGTCGGCGATGACGCGGCCGGAGGCGCGACGGCTGGTGCCGCCTCTGGTCTTGATGGTGGCGGTGGTGGGCTCGGTGTGGAAGGAGGCGGCCAGGGCGCCTGAGGCTCTGGGGGCGCGGCGGGCGGCCTCGGCTGCGACGTCCTGGCCGGCGGCGAGCATGGCTGCCTGCATCGGTCCGGAGACCAGGAGGGCAGCGATGCCGGCGCTGCTGGGCTTGAAGCTCGTGGACACGGTTCATCTCCTTGCGAGGGGGACGGCTAGCCCCAGGGGGTATGGGGCCGGAGTCGCCTCGACCGTCCATCTGCCCGCGAGCGCGTGAGTGGTGGGGACGGTGACGGTGTCGCGGTGGCGGATCCGCGCATCTGGTGGGGTGTAGAGGGTGGCTGTGTCGTCGGGGGCCTCTACGGTGGCCCGGGAGGTCACGCCGGTGGCATCGGAGCTGCCGGGGGCCAGGAGACAGCCTTCGATGGTGACCGGATCGCCCGTGGTGGTCAGGTAGCCGTCGGCGGTGCGGTGGGTGGGGCCGGTGACCTGGACGTCGACGACCCAGCTGCGGGGGAAGGCGTCGATGATGCTCATCGTGTGCCTGCTACCCAGACGTTGCCGTTTCGGCGGGGGCGGTACTGGCGGGCCAGGGCGATGTCGTCGGGTGAGAGCATCGCCTGGCCGCCGATGGTCCAGGACGCGAAGGTCGCGGACTGGGAGAAGGGGCCGGTGGTGGTGGAGGCCTGGGTGGCGCCGGCGGCGGCCTTGGGGTCGATCTTGAGGATCCGGGCGACGGAGTCGGCGATCTGGGCGGCGACGACGTCGGGGACCTCGGTGTAGCCGGCCTGGTAGGTCATGGTGACGAACCGGTCAGAGGGGAGGTCGACGTCGACGTATCCGTGGCGGAGGGTGAACGGTACGGGCTGGGCGTCGTCGTCGACGACGGAGGTGACGGCGATGAGGGGGAGTCGTTGGGGGCGGGCGTGACGCCCGTTGACCTTGACCCGGTGGGTGTAGGTGACCGGGGTGAAGGTGGTTCGGGCCTCCTGGCAGAACTTGGCCGACAGGATGGTCAGCAGGTGCTCGGCGCGCTTGCTCTCCTCGTCGGTCAGGTCCCGTCCGAGTGCCTGGGCCACGGCTTCCTTGGTCGCGAGCTTCACGGTTTCCCCGCCCCCTCTCCGTCGTCTCCTCGTTAGGTTGTCTTGCCGCCCTTGGACGGCTTCTGCGGGGCTGGGTCGGTGCCGGCGTCCGGGTCATTGTCCGGGGACTCGTCCTCGCTGGCCGGGGCGGTGGGTTGCGCCTGCTCGTCGGGGACCTGCTCGACGTAGCCGGCGCCGATGAGGCCGGTGGCGACGGTGTCGACGACGTCGAAGATCAGCCCGTTGTCTCCTTTGACTCGCATGTCACGCCGCCTTGAAGACCTGGACGGCGGCGGAGCGTGTGATCTTGCCACCGTAGACGTGCAGGCCGCGGACGCGGTCGGCGAACTTGTTCTCAGCCCGCATGGACTCGGTCTTGTTGACCTGTGAGATGAAGGCCAACGCCGGCGTGTAGATGCCGGCCGCGGTGGGCTTGGAGTCGTCGACCCAGGGGGAGACGACCACGTCGAAGCCGAGGAGACGGCCGATGACCGCCTCGCGCAGGCCCTCGGTGGTGTTGGACTTGTCGAAGGCGGTGAGCTTCGAGCCGTCGGAGAGGAGGAACTCCTCGAAGGCGGCGTTGACCAGCAGGGTCCGGTTGGCCTGGGGGACCTTGGCCGACGTCAGCCGGCGACGCAGGCCACGAACGACGTCGTAGGCCGTCTCCCAGTTGGTCGGCGCGGTCAGGCCGGTGGCGGCGGTGCCACTGGTCAGGGTCATGGTAGTCAGGAAGGTCTCGGCGTCCTCGACCAGGCCGGCGGCCGCGGACTCGGAGTACGTGTCCATGACCGGCTGGTTGGCCTGGGCGGCGTCGATGTCGTCGACGATGAAGTCGAAGGACTTCTCCTGGTCGACCTTGATCTCGATGCCGGTGTCGGAGACCTCGTCCGGCGCGGTGGTGCGCGGCAGGGTGCCGCCTCCACCGGGCTTGGTGACCACACCCGTCTTGTAGTCCTTGACCTGGATGTCGACGATGCCGGGGATGTGGACGGTGTTTCCGGCCTTGAGGTCGCCCTCGTAGTCGCGGTTGGCCAGGCCGGTCAGGACCGCCTTGTTGCGGAAGTTCTCCAGGATGGAGGCCGCCCATACCTCGGGGATGAAGTGGCTGGTGGACACTGTGGCTCCTTTATCGGGAAGGGGGCGTCAGGAGACGCCCATGATCTGGTTGAGCTGCCCGTCGCGACGGGCCTTGTTGATCTGCTCCGGCGTCATCGCCTTGAGGTCCTCGCGCGTCAGCTGGCGAGGCCCGGCGACGTTGTCCCCGCGCTGGCCGGCGTCCGCCGAGGAGGTGGAGGCCGGCGGGGTGACGGGGCCGCGCCAGGCGAGCAGACGGTCAGCGGAGGCGGTGATCTCCTCCTGCGTGGTGCCGGTGAGCAGATCCACGTCAACGCCTTTGGTGGCCGCGATACGGGCCTTGAGGGAAGCGGTCTCAGCGGCGGCAGCGCGCTTCTCCGCGGCTTCCTTGGCCTCCAGGAGCTTCTGCATCTCGCTCTTGGACTGCTCCTCGATCGCGTCGAGGCGCTTGGCTTTGTCTGCGTTGGCCTTCGCCCGGTCCTCGTTCTGCCGGGACAGGGCCTTCCACTTCTCCGCCTCGGCCTTCCAATCGACCGTTGCGGTCTCCTGGGGCGCCTGAGGAGCGGTGGCGGTGCCGGTGGGGCCGCCGGCGCTCTGGACGGCGGGCTCCGTGGCCGTGCCGTTAACGGCCTGACCAGCAGGTGAGGTGGGGGTGTTGACGTGCATGGTGGTTCCTTCCCGTTTCGGGCATGACAAAGGCCCCTGCCGTTTCGGTAGGGGCCGGTGGCGGTCGCCCGCGAGCGCGGGCAAGCTTGTGGGCCGAGATAGAGCTCAGCGGCTGAAGGCGGCGTTGCCTCGGGGCAGCGATGAAGGCGACTGGGAGACCCGCAGTGCTTTCGCACCCTGGTGGGACGCCTGTCGCCTTCAACAGCAGAATATCACCGGTGCTCGAAGGCTGCCACCGTGCCGTCGTGGCTGATGACGATGACGCGGGTGATTCGTGTCTGCCCGCGAAAACGGCGCTCGATCTGCTCGATCGCGACCTCATCGGAGAGGCCGCAGCGGCGCAGGTCGATGACGAGGCGGGACGCCTGCTTGCGTGCCTTCTTGAACTGGTCGGAGATCGTGTTCTTCTCGGAGGCGCCCCTGGGGGCCTTGAGCTCCCAGGTCTCGCCGTCTATCTCGACGTCGGGGTTCTTGACCCCGGGGGTGTTGTCGACCACGCGGAATCGAACTGTGTGGCCGAGGTCGGCCAGGGCCTGGGCAGTGCGTACCTCGTGGTCCTGGAGGATCGTTCCTTCCGGGACGTCGACCTTCCCGCTGCCTCCGGGGCGAAGCCACCTGGGCTCCCCGGCGCTGTGGGGACTGGCGTGCGCGCCCGTCGTCGACGCCTTCGGTGCTGGGGCCCTGCGGCGGTCCTGTCTCGTCTCCTTGAAGGAGATGACCGGCCCGTACTCGCCGTGCTCGGTGGTCAGGATGATGTCCTTGTACTCCGGCAGGCGGCCACCCCGGTCGGAGGCTCCGGTGCGGGCCTCGACAGCCTTGTGGGCGGCCTCCAGGGTCTCCTCGTCGATGACCTGTTCCACGGCCATGCCCGCGGGCAGGGGACCGACGTTGCAGTCGCACCCCGGGTGGATGGGTAGCAGGTTCTCGACGTGGTAGCGCTGAGTGGAGGCGATGACGCACAGGGCGCAGTTCTCGCGGCCGGTCAGGAGGCGCCTGTAGTACCGGCCGCCGGTGGCTCGCATCGTGTCGCGGGACTGGACGCGCTTGGCGTTCTGAAGGTCCCCTCCGATGAGCTGCGTCAGCCGCAGCCCGCCGGCTGAGACGGCCTGGTCGAGTGTCTTGCCCCTGGACAGTGCCGTCCACGTGGTCATGCCCGGGCGCTGGTAGACCTTCAGCGGGTCCACGCCGCGCATCCCGGTGACCGCCTCACGGTCGATGGCGGGGACGGTGACCGTGAGCCCGAGCTCGCTGGCACAGCCAATGAGGTAGGCGCGGGTGAGCTCGGCGGTCTGGAGCTGGCCGGCGAGGACCCTGGGGGCCAGGGCCTGCGCCATGGCTTCGACGGCCTCGTCCCGGTAGTTGGGCATTGACGCCCACATCTGGGAGGCGAAGGCTGTCAGATCCTGACGGATCTTGTGGACCGCGGCGTCGTAGGCGCGTGCCAGAGCGTCGAGGCGGTCCAGGTCAGCCATGCCCGCCCCCTACGTCGTCGCTCAGACGGTTCGCCGGCTCGGGAGGCCAGGTGCGTCCGCGTTCCCGATCGGCTGCATCTCCTCCGACGTTGTCGGTGGCGGCTGGGTGGTCAGATTGAGTGCCAGCGCGAGCTGCTCCTCTGCGCGCCTCTGCTTGTCCTGGGCGATCTGCTCGGGGCTGTAGCCCAGGATGTTCTCCTGGATCGTCTCCAGGGCCTCGCCGGCGGCCTTGGCCTGCGCCGCGGCCGCGTACCGCTCGGTCATGGTCACGGTGGCCGGCGGCGCGAACTTGACCTCGACCGTGTCGCCCGCCAGGGACTCGCCCTCGACCTGCAGGGCCTTGACGAGCATCACCGCCAGGGCCGGTTTGAACCGCAGGATGCGATCCTGGGCCTTGAAGACGAGCTGCTGCATCGGCTGCTCGGCGCCGGAGGCGGACTGGTTGGCGGCGTCCGGAAGCATCGCCGAGACCGGGGTGTGGGTCTCGGCGGCGAGCTCGCGCCAATCGTCCTTGACCGCACTGAGCATCGGGGTCAGGTCAACGGTCTGCGACTCCCAGATCTCGACGCCAGGAGGCAGCTCCCATAGCGCCCCCGGGCCGGGCTCGAACATCTCCTGGTAGTCGATGTCGTCGCCGTCGGGCCCCTCCTCGGGCAGACCCGTACCAGGATCCGTGGAGGTGGTCTTAAGGGCCCGCTGCCGGTAGGTCTGCATCGCCATCGTGACCAGGCGGTAGAGGATCCCAGTGTTGATGCGGTCTATGAGGCCGGTGTGAGCCTCGAACTCCCCCATACCGTCCTTGTTGCCCAGCAGCACGATCGGTGGGTCACCGTCGTAGACGTCGAGGCCGGCCAGGTCCCACCTACCCTGTACACGGCTGATGAGCTGGTTACGCTCGTTGTAGACGCTGCGGGAGTAGGTGGCCTTGACGCCGTCGACCCACACGATCATGTGGTCGACGCCCTCGGACACGGACCGCCAGACCTTGACCGCCGCGAGCGCCTTCCACGGGCGGACGGGGTCGGGCTCGGCGTAGAGCTGCTCGGGCATCTCCCGGGTGATGACGGCCTCGCCGTTGTCGTCTCGGGTGACCAGGAGGTAGCCGGTGCCGACGGTGAAGGCGTCGCGGGCGGCGTCCTTGAAGGCGACGTCGAGCCGGTTGTCCCTCCAGATGCGGCGGGCCCGGACGGCTCGGGGGCCGTCGGGGGACTCTCCGACCAGGATCCCGTTGGGGATGAGGCGCTCGACGAGGGTGTCGACGATGAGCGCGCCGGCGTTGGCCAGGGCGCGTCGCTGGAAGGCCTCCCAGGACTTGCGCAGGTTGGGGCCCATCTCCGGCAAGGGCGCGTTTCCGTTGGTGTAGCCGCGCAGACGGTCCACGCGGGGCCGTGCGGCGTCCATCCGGGAGGTCAGGAATGTGACCCACTGGTCGAGCGTCTTGCTCATGGTCCTCCCTGTCATCCGTAGAGCCGGCGGGGCTTGCGTCGTCGCTGCGGGCGAGTGGCGCCCTTGCCGACGGCGTCCAGGCCCGACCTGTAGGCGAACATGGCGCCCCAGGCGGCGTCGATCTTGGAGTAGTCCTGGTCATCGGCCGGCTTAGTGAGCACGTAGCCGGCCTGGCGTGGTGAGCGCCGGGCGTTGAGGAAGTGAGCGGTCATCTGCGGGTCACCGTCGTAGGTGAGACGGCCCTGCTGGATGGCGGAGAGCAACTGGGCGAAGGCCTCGCAGGTGGCTGAGACGTTGCGCTGGGGATAGCGGATGGGCTCGGCGGCGCTGATGCGTGCCCGCAGTCGGCGCGAGTAGGCGGCCTCCCAGGTCTTGACGTCCTGCGCCCATCCGGCCGACGGATCAGCGAAAAAGCCGACGACGTTGTAGCGCTCGAAGGTCTCCCGGACGGTCTGCTCGATCTCGAGGCGCGGTGGCTGCCAGCCCTCGCCCTTGGGGCCGTCGGGCTGGGACCAGATGCCGATCTTGAACAGGTGCTGCTGGGTGACTGAGTAGCCGATGAGGACCGTGGAGTCGGCGATGCCGATCTTGCGGCCCTCGGAGCCGTCGAAGCCGAGGGTGATGGGCTCGGTGGTGGTGACGGTCTTGCTGTGGTCCTCGATGGCGCGCAGCTCGGGCATAGTCAGCCAGGCGTCGGAGGCGGCGCCGACCTGGTTGAGGAAGTCGGCGCACATCTCGGCGGGGTCGTTGTCCGTCTCCCAGAAGTCGTCGGCGGTGCGCTCGATGTCGACCCAGCCCGGTGAGCAAGGAGGCTCGTGAATGGCGCACCCGCGGGGGTCCGCTGAGGCGTCGCCGTAGGCGATGCGCAGGCCCTCGATGAGGCTGTCGCGGTCGGAGATGTCGGTGTCCAGTGGCGCGGCCCGGAAGTCGTACAGGAGACGCCTGGCAGCGGCCTCCTTGACCTTGCCGGCCTTGATCTGCTCGGCGTAGCGGGCCGTCGTCTCGGCGACCGAGTTCTCGCCGATCGTGTAGGCGTTGGGGGTCTCGATCGTGACGCCGCCGAGCTTCGTGGCGTTGTTACGCAACGTCTTGGCGAGCTTGGGGCCGCCGTTGCTGGGCACCCAGGTCTCGGTCTGGTCCAGGACCGCCATGACGGCGCGGGCGCCCTTGACCGAGGTCGCCGAGGAGGTTCGCTTCTCGATCTTGCCGCGGCGCATCGTGACGAAGGAGTCCAGCGGGTCGACGTCGTACTCATCCTGCGCCGGCGAGCCCCGCAGCATCTCCAGCAGCGGCGCCCACGTGTTCGCGGTCTGGTCATCGGTGGTGGCCGTGACCTGCACCAGCGGAGTCCGCCTGGTCGCCCACGGCACGCCCACCGGCTGGCCGGCGGCATCCCACCCATCGCACAGCACGGGCCCCATGGCCTCAACACAGCAGACCGCCGCCACGAACGGGCTCTTACCCCATCCACGAGGACGAGAGAGGACCGCGCGGGACTTCACACGCCTGCCCGTAAGCGGGTCGAGCTCGTAGAGCCGCACCAGGAAGTCCAACTCCTCCTGCGTCGGGACGAAGGGCAGCATGTCGTCGCAGTCGGGCTGCAGGAGGAAGTCAGTCATCCAGTCGGCGACGTCGTACCCCAGGGTCGGGAACTCATCATCCTCATCCAGCGGGGACCACGGCATCCGGCCGCACCCCCTCCATCAGTCGACGACGCGCAGCACCTTCGAGCGAGCCCGCGAGCGCGATCCCGACGCGGCGGCGGGCTCTGCGACCTCAACAGCGCCTCCTGCCTCGGCGCTATCGGCGACAGCAAAGGTGATACGCAGGCGGGCGCGGTCCTCGGGGGTGGCGCCGAACTTGGCGACGCGCAGGCGCAGCTCGGGGCCGAGCCTGACATCGCCCTTCCAGTAGCGGGCGTGGAGTAGAGCCGTATCCATCAGGAACGCCCAGTCGACGTCGGTGTAGTCAGTCGACAGCGGCGACTCGGCCCACATGCGCCACCAGCGCTCGGTGATGGCCGGCCAGTGGAAGCGCTTCTTGTGGACCGTCCCGTCGTCGTCGGTGACGTCGACGTAGATGGTCGGCAACCTCGGCTGGGTGACCGGCACAGCGGGCAGGACCTTGAGCGGCTCCGGATCTTTGTTACGGCGCGCACGCTTGGACGGATCCTTGGGCTGCGGCCCCCTGCCTGCCACCTTTCCACACCCCCAAATCCCTGTTATCCCAACGAATTAGCCGTTACACTTGAGTCTATGAGGACATGCGTCAGGCCGGGGTGCGACCGCCAGATCAGCGGCTCGAAGCGGGCCGATACCCGCTTCTGCTCGACACGCTGCCGCGTAGCCGCGCACCGCGAGCGCCGCCGTCGCGCAGCCAAGGCATGCCCCGTGCCCGCCGAGATGCTGACGATGCGGAGATGGGTCAACCACGACCAGCGCAAGCGCCCCATCTGCCCGTCCACCGGTCGGTGGGCGTCAGTGACCGACCCATCGACTTGGGACACCTGGGAGGCTGCGAGCAAGCGCGACAGCCGAATCGGCTTCGTGCTCGGCGGGGGTATCGGGTGCATCGACCTGGACCACTGCCTGGATGCCCATGGGCGGCCGAGCGAGGCGGTGGTCGAGCTGCTCGAGTTCTACGCCGGCTCCTACGTCGAGGTCTCGCCGTCGGGAGACGGGCTGCACGTGTGGGGCACGGCCCCGGAGCGCCGCGGTTTCCGACGCGCCTGGAAGGGCCAGGCGGTGGAGTTCTACTCCCAGGACCGCTACGTGACGGTCACCGGGCGAGTTTTCCGCCCCGGGGTGCTGCTGCCCCTCTGAACGGCCTCTCACGCAGCCTCAAAGGCCCCTCAGCCAGGCGGCAGGGGTGCCATATTTCGTTGCAATCGCAGCGGAAAGTCGCGTTCTCAGAATCCCCAGACCCGTACACAGAAAAAACGACAGCATCTCACGGTGCTGGGGCCGGGCGGGGTACGGGGTCCCCACCCCCGCCGGTGGTCGGGATGAGCCCGGGATGCGGTGGCCGGCGTGGTGCTCGGGCCGCGCGCAGCGCCGCGAGGTCGGCACGCGACTCCTGCTGCGTCTTGCGCTTGTGATGCCATGAGCACAGCCACTGCAAGTTGGAGACGTCGTGATCGTCTCCGCGCTCGATGTGGTCGCACTCTCTGCCAGGCTCGACGCACCTTGTTCCATCTCCCATGACACCTTCGCACTGACCGCCTGCGCGTTGAGCGACGAAGGCGCGACGCATCTGCCAGTCATCGGGAAGACGAGAAGCGCGGTCACTGCTCTGCCACGCCACCATGACAACCTCCCTTGGTTGAAGCGGCTGGGCGCAAGTGTCCCGCTGACACCAAGGATGCAATACGATCGAACGCCTGTCCAGACGGTGGTGCGCACGGCGTGTCATACCAAGACCAAAGGAGCACTGTGCTGCCGCAAGGCGCAGCGTAAAATCATCCGGTCCGCTCAATGGTGAGAAAGGAACAACGATGTTCGGACGTAAGAAGGAACGACCTATCAGCTTCTTCTTCTCAGCGAAGGACGGGGCCCTGCATCTCTACCCCGACCGGCTGGAGAAGAAGGGGGGTGGGTCCGTTGAGACCCTCCCCCTTAGCCAGCTGGAGGGGGTGCGTCTTGAGGACGGGGAGGAGCTATCCTCCCGGGTCACGATGACCCGGCTGGTCACCCTCGGGGTGTTCGCCCTCGCTGCCAAGAAGAAGACCGGGGGCGAGAAGTTCCTGACCATCGAGAGCCCCGACATCTTCTGGACGATCGAGGTCCCCCGGAAGAACATCGGCGCGGCGCAGCGATTCATCGGCGACATCGAGCAGCAACGCCGCCGGCTCTGACCCCTCGCCCTCAAGCACGTGGATCCCCCTGGCAAACGCAACGCCAGGGGGATCCACGTGCCGGGCACAGGCTACCGGCTGCAGGTAGCGCGACGGCCGCGTCTCCACTCTGCGCGGTGCGCGGCCGCCTCGTGCTCGAGGACGTCGGGCCAGGCCACCCACACCTGTCCCGCAGAGCGCAGACTCCTCACCCTCTTGCGGCGCCGCCAAGACTGAAGCGTGCGGTAACGCAGACCAGGTATCCGCTCCCGAACCTCAGCCGCAGTCACCCACTCCACCCCATCGGGGCCGGTCACGCTCACGACGCGGCCGCCTCGGCCTGAGCGGACCGAGCGACAGTTAGCGCCCAGTTCCGAGTTCTGTCCCAGTCGTCCTGGGTGAGTACGCTCCCGCAACCGGGCAGGGTGCAGCGCACGAGGCGATCGGCTCCCGGCACCGAGGGCGGGACGATCACCAGCGACCAGGCGCCACACGACGGGCAGCGCACGTCGGTGACCCTGCGCTCCGGCTCCTGGACCGGCCAACGGGCCAGCGCCCTACCAGTAGCCGGGGCCAGGTCGGCGATCATGTCCGCGGCCCAGGTCTGGGAGGCGACCCATTCCAGGTGCGGGTCCAGCCAGGAAACGAGACGACGTGTGTCCTCTGGCTCCCGGGGACCGAGGATCACCGGGTCGGCGCCGCCGTCAGCGACGTCGGCCCAGTCCAGCGGGCCGGCCACCGGGTGACCTTCCGACCATCGGCACAGTCCCACCGGCAAGCTACCTGCAGTCGGGTGCTCCACCGCGACCTCCTGGGCCCAGGTACCCAGGATCGCGTGCAGCTCATCGGCCGCCACCAATGCGTCCGAATACAGGCATCTGGATCCCGGCGTCGACCGGCTACCACGAGAGCGTCCCAGCGGGCTCCTCAGCGAGGGAGCACCCATGTCGAACAGGTGTTCAACCAGGGATGGCAGGGTGCGGACCGAGGACTGAAGACGCCCCCAGCACCAGGAGCACAACACCCCGAACTCCGCCTGACGAGGCAGGCAACCGGCGCACTCAACCTCCTCCGGCTCCCCGTACTCGTCTCTGCCCCAGGCCCAGCCGTCGCACTCGGCCAGGTGATGGCCACGAATCGTGCAGCCCGATGCGCACTGGCTCATCGCATGTCTCCTTGCAGCTTCATCATGAACGTGGCGGCCAACCCCGCCTGAGTAATGACCGACCCGGCGGACTCGAAGAAGAACCCGTTGCCGGGATCCGAGACGTCAGCGGTGTCGACCAGCTGGACGGCCACAAGCCACGCACCACCCAGGGACCCGGGCATCTCATCGGCCACGTGCGCGGCGATCGCCTTCTCAAGCACCCGCCTCGTAGCAGCACTCACCGGTGGATCACCTCATCCCCGATCACCGTGAGCACCAGCGCGGCCCACGTCCGCCGCAGCTCACGATCCGCTTCCTCGAGAGAACCCGATACATAGAGGTTCTGGTCATCCCGCGTCCGCCGCAGATCCCGACGGCACTCGGCCCAGCCCTCTTTGAGGACGCTCAGCAATCGGTTCATCTTCTGGTCCTTCGCCGTCGGCGTGGTCTTCTATGCCCGCTGCCAGGGGGCGCGCCTCCCAGCCCGGGCCCAGTCCCGGCCAGGCCCCTCCCAAGCCCTGTCCCAGGACCCGAGGCCCGGCCCTGCCCGTCCCCACCCGACCCGGCATATCCAGATTCCGTACCCGGCGGATCTGTCTCGATCTGTCCGGATCTGACCTGATCTGGCAGATCCGGACAGATCGAGGAGGACGGCTGCGCCCCAGGGGCTGCGCGTGCGGCGTCCTGCGGGCCGCCGGCGGGGTCAACCGTCTCCACGTGTGCCTCATCATCACCGCGCACTGACGGGCTGCCCAGCTGGCTGCTGGACGGCCTGCCCCAGCGGAGCTGGGGTGCTCGACCCGGCCGTGTCCCTGCCTGGCTGGCAGGTCGGCTGGGGAACGTGTCTGGCGCGCGGGAGGCCTCGGCCGCTGGGGCGGGCCTCTCCTCACCGGTGGTGAGGGGCTCAACCCGACCAACGCGGTCCGACTGGCTGTCGGCGCGCCCGGGGAGCCTGCGATGAGCTGCCTGGTCCGGCTGGCTGCCGGGCAGGCTGGATGTGGAGACGGGTCCAGGCCGGGGCGACTGGCTGCCGGCCCCGGCTCCGTCGACGGTCTGCGAGGACGTCCGCACGTCGCTGCCCGCGCGCAGGGGCTTGGTCCCCTCCGCGGCGAGCTCGGGCGGGCGCATGTCGTGAAGCGCCAGGACGTCGGCGTGGCTGTTGAGCCACTCACGGGTCCGAGGCGAGTAGTACGGGCGGTCCGGAGGAGTCAGCAGCGGCCGGATACGATCGGCCGCCGCCATTCCCTCTGACGGGGGGAGCCCTTTGGAGGCGTTGCCCCGGATCGAGTTGCACGACCGGCACGCCACGACCTCGCTGCGCCACGTACCCGACTGGCCGGGCAGGCGATGGTCGTAGGTGCCGCCTTTGCCGCCCTTGCGGTCGGCCCAGTTGACGACCTTCCCGCAGTAGCGGCACGCGTCGCCATCACGCCAGCGCACCGGCACGATGATCGACAGGTCCCCGTTGTTCGCCTTGCGGTCTCGCTCCCACGCGACCTCCTCGGCGGTCTTGATGTGGATGAAGTCCGGATCCGCTACGAGACGAAAGAAGCGTCTCCCGGATCCGGGCTCAACGTCCTGCACCCCGTAGCCGGCGAAGGCCGCCAGCTCGAGCAGGTGATCTGCCTGAGACTTCGAGCCGGCCATCTGCACCGCCGACGAGTACCAGAACACGTAGTCCGTCAGGTACTGCGCGCTCATCGCCGCCAGGCGCAGCATGAACCCGAACACCTCGTTGACCGACCTGTCATCGGCATCCGGGTGCTCCGCGACCGCCAGCACGATCGGGTGCGTGGCCGCGGTGTCAGTCAAACGTGCCCAAGGCATGGAACGGGGATCTCTCTACTCACAAAACAACAGGACATCTACAGCACCAGGCGGATCCCGGCCGCGAGCGCGATGGCGTCTCATGGGAACTCCACTCAGAACGGAGGCTCGTCTCGGAAGGCTGCTTGCCCGCCCGTGGCCCACGGGTCGTTCCGGGCGCCGCCTTGGGGCGCCTGCCAGGACCCGGCCGTTGCCGGCTGGGCTGGGGCCTGCTGCTGGGGCTGGCCGATGCCGGATCCGAAGGCCGTGGGGCCGGCCTGGCCGCCGCCGCGCGGCTGGCGGGTGACCTGGGCCTTGGCGTAGCGCAGGGAGGGGCCGATCTCATCGACCTGCATCTCCACCACCGTGCGGTTCTCGCCCTCACGAGTGGTGTAGGAGCGCTGGACCAGACGGCCCTGGACGATGACGCGCGTGCCCTTGGTCAGCGACTCGGCCACGTTCTCCGCGGCGTCGCGCCAGGTCGAGCAGCGCATGAACAGGGCCTGGCCGTTCTTCCACTCGCCGGCGGCGCGGTCGAAGGTACGCGGCGTGGAGGCGACTGTGAAGGAGGCCACCGCTGCCCCGGAGGGCGTGAAACGTATCTCGGGATCCGCCGTGAGGTTCCCGACCAGAGTCAGCACGGTCTCACCGGCCATCAGCTGCACCCCCTCGAATGGTGGGAGAGGCGGCCCAGGACGACCACGACTGTGACGATGACGGCGACGCTCATGCCTTCTCGTCCTTCTCTGTTTCCTCCTCGCCCTCCGCCTTGCTGTCCTTGTCCTCAGCGCCGGCGGCGTGGAGAAACTCCCGGACGGCGGCCGCCAGTGCTCGCTCTGGCGCCGGACTTTTGGCCGTGATCTTGTGGTGCGCGTCGCGGAGGTACTCGATGTCGGCCCCCGGGACGCAGACCATGTCCTCAACGAGCCGGCACACGGTCGTCGACAGCGGAACCTCGGCGATTAGGTCCTTCTTGGAGTAGAGGCGGATCCGGGTGGACTTGCCCATCATGAGGAGGTTGTTCGCGGTGGTATCGATCTCCGCAATGCGGGTGATTTTCTCGGGGACTCCTCCGGCGAGGACGGTGTCACCGGGGCGGACCTCGGTGGCGCTGATGGTCTCGATGGTGAAGGTGGGCATGAAGGTCTCCTTGTCTGGTCAGTCGGAGCACCGGCACTCGCCGGTGAGGGGGTTGATGGGGCGTCCGCAGGAGAAGCAGAGGTTCTCCGTCGGGGGCCGGTAGTCGAAGCGGCGATGCGGTCGACGTCGAGGAACCGCGTTGGGGGTCGGAGCGGCTTTTGTGGGGGAGAGGGGCTGCTCGACGGTGACGGCAGCCTTCCCCTCGCCAGTAGGGCTGCCTTTGTCTTTGGTTGGGGTGGTGCAGCTCTTGCACTCTCCGGCGCGTCCGTAGGGGACGGTTGAGGCCGGCCAGCCGTTGGTGATGCCCTCACTGGGGCGCATGACGGCTCCGCAGGAGCGGCAGTGGACCTGGCTGGAGGAGAAGTCGATCAGGACCCGTTGGGCGCGGCGGCCTGTGCTGGTGGCCATGAGGTCCTCCTTTCGATGTGGGGGTAGTCGGAGCGGGCCAGCAGGCCCAGGGTGTGGCTGACGGCGCGGTCGTGGTCCTTGCAGTGGACGATGTGGTCTACCTGGCCGGTGGTGATCGCTTCGCCGGTGTGGTGATCCAGGGACCTGACGGTGTCGCCAACGCGGATCTCGTAGAAGGTCACCGGCGCCCAGGTGGTGCTCATGAGATGCCTCCCCGGTCGTAGAGGGAGAGGTGAAACTCGTAGACGGGCTGGGCCAGACGCTTCTTGGTGACCTCCGGGTGGCGGCGCAGGTCCGGGCCGAGCAGGTGCTTGGCGTCGTCGTCGGGCAGGACGCCGGCGTCGACCAGGCCGTCGACGATGGGCTTGACTGTGGCCATGTAGTTGTGGGGGTCACGCCGACGGCGGTCGGGGAAGGCAATCTCCACCACCAAACGGGCTCGCTCAAGGCTCGGCGCATGAGAGAACCTCGCGGTCTGTTCAGCGAGCTTGCGAATCAACCGACGCTTGGGCGCCGTGTACCCCCAGTGGTTCCTCGAGTCATTGAGGTTCAGCACGTCACTGGCGGCCAGGCGGATCACCGCCTCCCAGACAGGTTCCGGGCTCATGAAACCACCTCTTGCATCTGGCTTGTGGGGGCAGCAGGCTTGAGTGGGCCGAAGTCGACCCGGATGCCGTTGTCACGCAGCCACTGCCCCAAGGAGTCGCCGCCCCGGATACGTCCCTGGAGGGCGTCATCCAGGAAGCTCAGTAAGGAGAATGCCTGGGCGACCTCGCAGTCCTTGGTGGCCACGACGTCGGGGCGCCAGGAGGAGTCGGCGGGCTGTGCGGGAGCGGTCAGGGTCGCCTCGATCCCATCCTGGTGATCGAGCTCGACACGGATAGTGATCCTCATGCCGCGTCACCCCCGAACGGGACTTCGTCGTCGGTGAGGTAGCGGGTGATGAGGTCTGGGCGGTGGCCCTGCCAGGAGGTGATGATGCGCCGCCCCGACCCAGGCGCCCGCAGAACGACCGCCGGTGTGGTGGTGATGCCCCTGGAGAGCAGCAGGCTCTGGTGGCTCTCGGCGGACATCTCGATGAACGTGACGCCCTCCTCTCCCAGGAGGCGGGTGGTCGCACGGCACGCCTCATGCCCCTGGGCGGTGTAGACCTCGACCAGGACCAGCCCGTTGGCTGGGGAGGCGTGGCAGGCCACGAGGTCCAGGGCGGTCAGCTCACCGTCCCGCTGCCGGTCATACCAGGCCGGCGCGTCACTGATGCCGGCGACACCTGCCATCGGTGTGCGCAAGGTGCGGGCGGTGAACTGGACTCCCTGGTCGGTGAGTTCGTCGATACCGTCACGGTCCAGAGCGTCACCGTCGAGGTAGCTGGTGATGATCTTCAGGATCTGGGAAACCACGCGGACCTCACGGCGCTGGCCAGCGACGACTTCGTCCCGGCTGGTCGCGTCAACGCTGGGCGCCGGAGCGGTCGCGGTCATCTCCATGCCCTCGGACAGATCGGCGTCAATGCTCAGGTGCACTCTCATGCCGCGTCACCCCCGAACGGGCCCTCAGCACCCTCGTCACCCTCGGCGTCCTCGGTGTTCCCGGAGGTCTCGGTGGTGCTGGTTTGGGTGTGGATCCAGTTCTGGATCTCGGTGACCAGGGCGTGCTCGGCCTCGCGGGCAGGCTCTCCGCCGGGTGGGGTGCCATCCAGGAGAAGGTCCATGAGGGCCTCAACAGCGGGGCCGTCGCAGGCGGGCACGCCCAGGGACGCCTCGCTGGTGCCGCAGACGGCGCCGGCGGCCAGGACGGTCAGACCCATCAGGGACTCCAGCGCCCCACAGGCCACCAGCAGGTGGCCGGCGGCGGTGGCCACCAGGGGCAGGCCGCCCAGGGCGGTGGCCGTGGCCTTCCAGGCGGCGAGCTGGTCCTCGGGGATTAGGAAGGAGGCCTCCTGGGCGATCGGCTCGGCGCACACGCGCAGCACAGTGGCAGCACCGTCGACGCGGTCCAGGCCGCTCTCGTCGAAGTACTCGCCCTGGGCGCGGATACGGATGGTGCGGCCCTCCAGGAGCCCGTCGACGTCGGTGGCCTGCAGGGTCTGGGCGGTGATGTCCAGGCGCAGGCGATCGGTGCCGGTGGACTTGAACACCTGGGTGATGACCTTCAGCGCAGGAGCGGTGAAGTCCAGGCCCTCGGTCGTGTCCGTCTCGGTGCCCTGCTCGGTGGGCTCGTCGACCTCCAGCAGCGGGACCAGCGCGACCACCGCCCGCTGCCGGTTGGTCGCGACCAGCGCCAGGCGCATGCGCTCGACGTCGGCGACCACGCGGACGCGCTCCACCCCGCCGCCGTCCTTCTCCTTACCCACGTGCGGGATGACCGCCTTGATCGCTGCGGTCAGGTCCTCGGCCCGGCACACGGCCGATACCGTGGCCCTCAGCCCCGGTGCCATTGTTGGTGTCATGACTGGCCCTCCTCGGCCTGGTTGAAAAGATCGAATGGTGGTGTGCCGTACTCATCAAGGCCTTCATCGGCCTCGGGTGGCGCCGTAGGGCGGTAGACGGACCGGCAGTCGGGACAGACCTGCGGATCGTCCAGGTCAGCGAGCTCGGCGCAGAAGTCCTCCAGGAACGACGTCGAGCAGCGACGGCTCCCACCGTCACAGAGCCTGACCAGGTCCCACCACGTGCCGCCCTGGAAGGAGTACGGGGCACTGACCTGGCAGATGTGCCTACGGAAGAGACGCGACGGCATGAGCACGTGACGGAGCTCCAGGCAGGGACGGGCGGTCATCAGGCCACCTCCAGCAGGGACAGAAGGTCCCCTTGAACAGTGCCGCTAGAAGCCTCCTCGGCGACAGCACCCGGGTGCCCGTTGAGGTAGCAGGTGCAGCGGGGGTCGTGGTCGACGTTGGCGTCCCACACCTGCCAGGAGTCGACGCCGTCGAGGATCGGGACGCGCCCCTGAGTGCCGGCGACCCAGCAGATGGGCATGCTGGCCTCCCAGCAATCCATCCGGGTGGTGCAGGCGGCGTGGTTGCCTTCTTGGCAGTCGATGCAGACGCCGCCGTGGCCGCAAAAACGGCTACAGAAACACCGGTCGTAGGGGTACGGAAACGTCGCGTACGTACGCCTCATGGAACCCAGCCATGCGTGCTCCCGCACCCAGGCCGCCTCCTGAGCGCTCATCGCGTGACGTGCGTGCTCGCTCATGCCGCCGCCGTCCGCGTCGCTCGTGAGGGCTGGTGAGGAGGAATGTCCCGGACGCGGAAGACCGCCGAGATGAACGGGTTCTGGCCGTGATGAACTGTGAACACCACCTGTCCCGTCACCCGGTACCTGAGGCGTTCCAGCTCCGTTCGTGCCCAGCGCTCCAGATCCCGCTTCTCCCGCCCGAGCCAGGTCCCCTCAGCCGGCAGCGGCCAGAACACCGTCGCCGCAGAGCCTCGGATCGTCATCTCAGGTCTCCCCCAACGGGTGCGCAGCCGCGCGGAGGTACGTTCCTCGGCTATGGCGGCCTGCTGCCAGTGCTTGAAACACATGCCATGGCTCTTGTGTCGCACGGTGTTTGCCCACTCGCCCTCGGCGCGCTGGCTGCGGGGGCGCAGCATCGTGGTGCAGCCCCGGGCGACGCACTGGACCGGGCCGTGGGACCAGTCGATCTTCGTAGACCTCCGCCGGCTCATGCCGCCACCCCCGACGGGTCGCCCTCACCAGCAGCCTCAGCGGAACTGGTGTCACCGATGCCAGGCTCCGCCCACCAGGGGCGTACGCCGGACTCCGGTGAGAGCTCCAGCATGACCACCCCGGTGCCCACAAGGACGACGGCGGGGATCGCCAGCCCGGAGAAGGCCCACGCTTGGGTCAGGCAAACGACCAGGTTCCCCAGGATCAGCAGTGCGCCCAAGGCCAGCAGGACAGCGCCCCACCGGGCCTGCCGAGACGACAGTGACGGCGTCGGGAGGCTTCCGCGCTCCTCGGCCAGGACATCGAGAATGCTCACCTCGCGGTACTCCCGGCGCAGACGCAGGGCCCTACGAACAGACACGGCTATGGCCGACAGCCGGGACCTGCGCTGGTGACGCGGTGTGTAACGGGTTTCCATGGGTATACTCCTTCGCGGATTCATTGGTTGATTCCTTCGCCCCGCCGCTGACGCACACAGCGCGGGGCGCCCTCTTGCCAGGGCAGATGCGCGCGGTCACCCGCGCAGCTCGTGGCTCTCGATCCACAGGTCGAGGTCATGAGGGCGGACCACCTTGGTCCTTTCCCCGAACTCGATCGAGGGCAGATCCTCTGTCCGGATGGCTGCCAGCACCGCCTTCCTAGGCAGCCCGGTCAGGCGACACACCTCCGTCACGTTGAGAGTGCGCACTTCCTCCACGGCGCCCGCCAGCAACAGCTTCTCAAGGCGATCCAGGCGCTCCGCGAGCGCGTCCAGCGTCATCGCGCTCATCGCTTACCCCTATCGTCGAGCAGGCCCTGATGGTCAGTGCCGACGGAGCCAACAGAGACCTCGTCGATAGACTTGCCGCCACTATCCGTTGGCGGCCGACCCGAGTCCCCACTCTGAGCGCTGTCGTCCTTTACCCGGGAGAAGCCATGAGCCGCATCGATCCTGGTCTCATCATCGATATCGTCAGCGGAGCTGCCGGCATCGGGGGACTGCTCCTTGCGGGCCTCGCGAACAAGCGAGCGAAGGAGGCGAACCGCCTCACCGAGAAGGCCAACGATGTCGCCGCGAAGAGCCTCGCCGAGGCACAGAAGGCAACCTGCGTCGCCCAGGAGGGCAACCGCATAGCCGGCGACGCGAACACGGTCGCCGAGCGGGCGCTGGCCGCCACTACGGACCACATCCAGTACCGCTGGAAAATCGAGATCGAGGGTGAGCCTCCCGCCATCACCGTCGTCAATGACAGCGCACACCCCGCGATGCACGTGACCATCTCTGTCGACGATGGACACGAAGTCATAGCTACAGGCAGCGCCGACACTGTGCCCGGTCTCAGCAAGCTCCCCCTCGGTCTCGAGGGCGCGCTCCAGGAACACATCGAACGCAGCCGCAAGCACCAAACCGTCATCGTCAGTGACGGCTTCGTCGGCATCCGAAGCAACTACCACTTCGATCTGCGGTTCACCATCACCGCTGAGACCGACTCCGGGGTACCGCACAGCGACGTCATCCAGCAGCGCTTCTCCATAAGCCAAGGCAAGATCAAGACCGCCCGAAGACGAGGCTGACAGCTCGGGACCGGACACGGACGATCCTGTCCCGTGGGTGGAGTAGTCGATGAGGCAGGGAACGGTCATGTGCCGTAGCCGGTGCTCCTCGTCTCTGAGCCACTGGCTGCCGAGCCCCTCGTCGATGGCCCGCATAGCGGCAACGCGGTACGCGTCGAGGTAGGCCTCCTGCCGAGGGGAAGACAGAGACTCCTGCGCAGCCAAGCCGTTCTCGTAGTCGAGGATCTCCTCCTCGGACCACCCAGTCACGTCAGTCATCACGCCACCTCCTCACCGGAAGTAGCCGACGGAGAAGAAGCCGCGAACGCTGTGTCCATGACGTGCGAGCCTGCTGATGTGTTGAAGAAGCGCTCTTCCGCGTCGGCGGTGAGCGTGGCGGCTGTGAGGCCGAGGTGCTCCGCGACGATGGCAAGTTCCGCTGGGGAGAAGGCGACCTGGCCGCGGCATTTGCGGCCGAATACGTTGGGATGCATGCCGATCTCGGAGGCCATCTCTCCCTGGCTGATGCGGGCGCGTCCGAGTTCGGCTCGGACGACGCCTGACACCTCCTGGTCGAGGTCAGCGAACCGAATTGGGTTTGAGGTCATGGCAACATGATGAAACCCAATTCGGTTTCTGTCAAACCTACTTCGGTTGCGCTTTGGTAACGGCTGTGTCACTGTGGAGCCATGGCACGTGCAAAGCAGCTCAGGCCCGTCGATCACCTAACCCAGTCACTGCTTGCTGACGCGGTGCGTGAGACCGGCGCCAAGCACGCGGATGTTGGCGAGAAGGCTGGCATGTCGCAGAACCGGGTTTCGATCATTCTGCGCCTCGGAACGCCTCCTGCGACGGTTGGTGAGATCTCTGCGATCGCGCGGGCGATCGGCCGGAGTGGGTCGGAGTTCATAGCCGCTGCTGAAGCGGAAGTGGCGTCGGCGGCGACTCGTTCGAGCTCGGACCGTACCGGTTCGGTTGCACCTTCACTAAGCCCAGGTAACGGTACCCGTGAAGCTTCGGGGAGTGATGCGGGTGTCTCCGGTGACGCACGAGTGTTATCGCTTCGCCCTGACGCACCCCCGCCACCGCCGCTCGCTGCGGCTGCGGCCCGTGTCGTGGCCCACCGTCCCGAGTGGGAGGCGGAGAAGGCCCGCCGTGAGCATGAGTTGGGCGTGCAGCCTGAAGGCGACTAACTTACGGGTAACAATTTAGATACAACCTCAAATAAGACGGTCTAATCGGCCCATGTCGGACGGTGCGGGGGCAAGATGAGCCCACCTATTCACCTGTCCGGTTCCCTCCGGGCCTTCCCCCTCCTTAACTGACATGTCCCAAACAGATTGCGGGGCGCGCACGCAGCGCCCCTGGAGCACCTTGCTCCCAGCCCATCCCAACACCGACGTCTGGCCCACCAACTCCCTCCCGCCCACCGTCCTAGGGTGCACCGACGGAACCTCTATCTGGCTCACCGTCGAGCAGACCGTCGCCGAAGCGCGATGCACCCTCGTCCACGAGCTCATCCACCTCGAGCGCGGGCACAGCACCTGCCAGCCTCCTGACGTCGAGGCCGACGTCGCACGTGAAGCTGCCCAGCGCCTCATCCCCATCGATGAGCTCGCCGACGCACTCACCCAGGCACGCAGCGAGCTCGAGGCCGCAGAACTGCTCTGGGTCGACGTCGACACCCTGCGAACCCGCCTCGCCTTCCTCGACGACGTCGAGTACTCCCGCCTTGGCCTGGCGCACGACCTCGCCTGCTAA
>ERZ772940.176-NODE-176-length-35065-cov-26.2485_pt1 | contig 35065 bp, 31 predicted proteins | sample MGYA00511682_ERZ772940 | MGnify/ENA primary metagenome ERZ772940 (study PRJEB29015, sample SAMEA2737922) | human oral metagenome | biome: human oral; feature: human-associated habitat; material: dental | place: China | collected 2031 ... | reverse complement strand
CCGAGCTGCGCCGGCTCTACGGCAAGAGCCTGCGCGGCGGCCTGCTCCTGTACGGCCCGCCGGGGACGGGCAAGACCTTCATCGCCCGCGCCGTGGCCGGTGAGATGGGAGCCGGGTTCCTGTCGGTGACGATCTCCGACATCCTCGACCCCTATATCGGCAACTCCGAGGCCAATCTCCACAACATCTTCCAGCAGGCACGCAAGCACGCCCCCTGTGTCCTCTTCCTCGACGAGCTCGACGCCATCGGCATCAAGCGCTCCCTGGCACGCAACTCGAGCATGCGCAGCACCGTCAACCAGCTCCTCGAGGAGCTCGACGGCGTCAGCAGCGACAATGATGGCGTCTACCTGCTGGCCGCCACCAACGCCCCCTGGGACATCGATCCGGCGCTGCGCCGGCCGGGACGACTGGACCGAACCCTGCTCGTCCTGCCGCCGGACGAGCCGGCGCGCGCCGCCATCCTGCACACGCACCTGCGCGAGCGACCTGTGGAGGGCATCGATCTGCAGGCCCTGGCGCGGGCCACCGAGGGGCTGACCGGAGCGGACCTGTCGCACGTGTGCGACTCCGCCGCGGAGAACGCGCTCATGGACTCGGTGCGCACCGGCCGGCCTCGGCTCATGAACATGAAGGACATGTACGCGGCCCTCAAGGAGGTCCGCCCCTCGAGCGGACCCTGGTTCGAGACCGCGCGCGCCGTCGTCGAGTACGCCGACGTCTCCGGGGAGTATGCGGAGCTGCGCGAGTGGATGAAACGGCACCGCATGCTATGAGCGACGACGTCTACCGTCAGGAGATGGACCGGGCCGAGTGGCTCGCCGACGCCGGCCAGTACGAGCGGGCCATACAGATCCTGACTCGCTTGCTTGCCAACTACCCGGACGAGGCCGGCTCCATCTATATCGCGCTGTCGTCCGCTCAGGGCAGCGCGAATCGCCTCGAGGAGGCTGAGGCGGCGGCCCGCCGAGCCGTCGCGGCACTGCCGGACAGCCCCGACGCCCACCGGCTTCTGGCTTGTTCCCTGATCGACCAGGACAGGGAACCGGAGGCGGAGCGTTCTTTGAGGACCGCCCTGGACCTGGACCCGCAGGACAGTCGGCTCTTCCATCTCATGTCTGTGACGATGACCGGGATGGGGCGAACGGAGGAGGCCGAGTTCTACGCGCGTGAGGCAGTCCGGCTCTCGCCGGGCTCGGCCAATCACCACACACTTTTGGCACGGGTGCAGATGGACACAGACGCGCAGGCGGCGGAGGCCTCCTTGCAGGAGGCGCTCGCCCTGGAACCCGCGCACGCCGGCGCCCTCCTCCACCTGGCGCAGCTGCGCCAGAACCAACGGGACCATGTCGGTGCCGCCAAGGCCACCGCCGCATACGCGGCTCACACCTCGGATCCGCTCCAGGCGCGTGCAGCCGTTGACGCCATCTTCTTAAGCACTGTGCGAGCCCTTCATCTCGGCTTGATCGCATGCATCGCACTCATGCTCATGTCAGCCGCTTTCGTGTGGCTGGTGAACCTGCCCACGTGGCTTCTTCTGCTGCCCCTGGCCCTGTGCGCAACCCTGACCTTCCGGGTGGTGGGACGACGGGTACGGGCACTGCGTACCGCCTTCGCCGGCCGCGGCCGGATCATGACGCGCTCCTTCATCCGACGTCACCGGCTCGCCACCGCCTGGACGCTGCTGCTCCTGCTCACGTGGCTCGCTCTCGGTGCGGGCACCATCGAACTCCTCATGGGCGGTATCGCCATCCTCGCCGGGGCTTTCGGGATGGGGATCCTGCTGCTGATCGGCGGCTTGATCGCCGCCCGCCTGTCGATGGACTGACACCGACCCCGGTGGCGAGACGTCCAGCAGGATGACGCGCGACCCGGCCGTGCGGCATACAGCGACTCACGACGACGAGCCGGCTCAAGCCCCCTGCTCGGCCTCGGGGGCGACCATGACGTGGTCGCCGTCGGGCACGATCCGTACCCGCAGCCCGTAGACCTCGGCGAGGATGTCGGGCTGAAGCACCTCGGCGGGCGGGCCCTCGGCACGGATCGTCCCGCCGGCAAGGATGGCGAGGCGGTCGCAGAAGCGGGCCGCCAGGTTGAGGTCGTGCAGGGCGACGACGGCGAGGCGGCCGGTGTCCCGGTGGCAGATCCGGCGCACGTGGGAGAGCACCGAGACCTGGCGGCGCAGGTCGAGGGCGGAGGTGGGCTCGTCGAGCAGGATGAGTCCGGGCTCGCGCACGAGCGTCTGGGCCAGGGCGATGAGCTGGCGTTGCCCGCCGGAGAGCTGGCCCAGTGGGCGGTCGGCCAGCTCGGCCACCCCGAGCTCGTCCAGGGCCTTCCAGGCCAGGTCGATGTCGGCCCGACTCGTGTGCCAGGTCATGCCGCGCCGCGAGGCGGTGAGCACCGACTCCAGGGCGGTCAGGGCGGCGTCGCCGGGCAGGCCCTGCGGCATGTAGCCGATCATGCCGCGCAGGTCATGGCCCCGGCGCCCGGCGAAGGTCACCTCCCCCAGGTGGCGGCGCAGCTGGGCCACGCAGGTGACCAGAGTGGACTTGCCGACACCGTTGGGGCCGAGCAGCCCGACCGTCTGGCCGGTCTCCCAGGTGGCGTCGACGCCCTTGAGGACGGCCCGCCTGCCGTAGGAGAAGGTGAGGTTGTTCAGGATGAGGCTCATGAACCGCTCCTGACCGCCGAGCGCTGGCGTCCGAAGATGATGGTGAGGAACACCGGCACACCCACCAGGGCGGTCAGGATGCCGACGGGTACGGCGACACCCGGCACGATGAGCTGGCTGGCGGTGTGGGCCGCGGTCAGCAGGGTGGCGCCGCACAGGATGGAGGCGGGCACGAGGAAGCGCTGGTCCTCCCCCACCAGGCCGCGGGCCATGTGCGGCCCCACGAGTCCCACGAATCCGATGATCCCCACGAAGGCCACGGACAGGGCGGCCAGCAGCGAGACCCCCACCAGGGTCCACGCCCGCAGGCGCGCCACGTTGATGCCCATGGCCGCGGCGCGCGCCTCCCCCAGGGTGATGGCGGTCAGCCGCCAGCCGTTGACCCAGAAGACGGGCGTGGCCACGATCAGGGCCGCCGAGACGGTGGCCACGGCCGGCCAGGTGGCGCGCATGAGGGAGCCCATTGACCAGAAGACGATCTGCTGGAGGCTCTCGGTGGAGGCCCGGTACTGCACGAGCGCCAGGAGCGCCTGGCAGCTGAAGACCAGGGCGATGCCCAGCAGGATCGTCATCTCCTTGGTCACCGAGGGCAGCCTCGAGACCATCGCGATGGTGAGGGAGGCCGCCAGCCCCGCCGTCATCGCCACGATCGGCAGGGTGGCGCCGGTGGCCACAGGCAGCACGAGGCCCGTGACGATGGCCAGCGCCGCCCCCAGGGCCGAGGCCGCCGAGATCCCCAGGGTGAAGGGCTCAGCCAACGGGTTGTCGAGGATCGTCTGCATCTGCACGCCGGCCAGGGACAGTGCCCCGCCGACCAGGACCGCGAGCAGCGCCGGCGGCAGGCGCAGGTTGATGACGATGTTGGCGACCCACGGGTCGTAGTCGGCGTCGAAGAGGGCTCCGAGCACCTGGGCCGGGCTGAACCCCAGGGGCCCCACCATGAGGGCCACGAGGAAGACCGCCAGGAGCAGGGTGGTCAGCCCCAGGAGCATCGCGACGCGCCGCGCAGTTCGACGGCGGTAGGAGGCGTAGGCCGACGTCGCCGTGTCAGTGGGCGCATCGGCCGGCCCGTCGGCCTTCGTCGTCGACGCCGCACCGTCCGGTACCCGGCCGGTATCGGACTGGTGCGCTGCGACGTCGTCGGAAGGAGCCGTGACGTGGGGGTCCCCCATCAGATCGCGGCGAAGAAGACGCCCTCGGCCTTCCAGGGCATGTGCTGCTCGTGGAAGTCCTTCCAGACCTTGGCGGGGTCGACGTCGGAGAAGGCCTCGGGGTTCTGCCACTTGGCGAAGGTGAGGTAGGCGATGAAGTTGTAGGGGGCGTCGTAGAACTGGTGGTAGATGCCGTAGACGTGCCGGTCGGTGAAGGCCTGGATCTGGTCGTAGCCGGGCTGATTCTTCAGCTGCTCCAGGCTGGCCTTGGCGGAGGCCTCGTCGGCCTTGTAGCCGAGGTGGACGTAGCTGGTCTGGGCGGTGTCCTTGATCTTCTGCTGCTGCCACTCGCCGCCGGTGGCGATGATGTGCTGGGGGTTGGAGGCGATGACCTGCTCGGGGGTGAGTACGCCCTCCTCGCCGGACAGGAGGCTGTCGGCGATGTTGGTGCCGCCGGTGGCGGTGACGATCGCACCGAGGTTCGCGGTGGAGTAGGTGGCGCCGGGGTCGTTGACGCCCGGGCCGCGCCACAGGAAGGTGGTGGGCTTGGAGGACAGGGACTTCGCCTTGGCCACGATGGGATCGACCTGCTTCTTGTAGAAGCTGACGAAGGTCTCGGCCTCCTTGCGCTTGTCGAAGACGGCGCCCATGAGGGTGACCGAGGGGACGGTGTTCTTCACCGGGTCGCGGCGGAAGTCGGTGACGACGTAGGTGATCTTCTGGCCGTCCAGCTTCTCGAGGTAGCCCTTCTCCTTAGCGGAGTTGTAGGCGTCCAGAGTCATGATGAAGACGTCGGGCTTGTGGCTCACCAGGGTCTCGATGGGCAGGCCGTCCTTGGCGATGTTGCCGATCTTCGGCAGGTCGGCGGCCTTGGGGGCCACGGAGAGGATCTTCTCGTAGAAGTCGGGGGCAGCCTTCTGGAGGTCTTCGCCCCAGGCGACCACCTTGTCGATGGGGTTGGTCTTGTTGAGGAAGGCCAGGGAGTAGACGTGGCGGGACTCGCTCAGGACGATCCTCTTGGGCTGGGCGCTGAAGGTGACCTTGCGGCCGACGACGTCGGTGACCTCGAAGCCGCCGCCGGAGGCGCCCGCCGAGGCGCCGGCGCTGGAGCCCTTGCCTGCGCGGGAGGCGACTCCGCAGCTGGCGAGGACGGCGGTCAGTGGGAGGGCCATGAGCAGAGTACGACGGCGCATAGGAGTCCTTCGGTGAGGCGAGGGCGAACACGAAGCACCTAGGACCTTAGGGCTACCTCAGTTAATTTGCCAAGGGATTCCATCTAATTTTAGTAAAGTCATACAAATCTTACGGGAGGTATGTAGAGGTTGGCACAGGTGCCGCTTGCGGCGAGTCGCCGCAGGCCGAGCGGGCCGGCTACGGCGCGAGCACGTGAACGGCCATGACGGCGAGCAGCGCCGCAGCCGGCGGGAGGTACTTGCGTGGGTGACGCATGACGTCACGTTCGGACTTCCAGCCCGTCAGCGGGCGGTAGACCTCCAGGAGGACCGCCATCGTCGCTCCGGCGAGCGAGGCTGCCACTCCGGCTGCAACCACCTCCACAAGACCTCCTCCCAGCCAGACGATCAGCACGCCCATCAGACAGTTGGACATCATGTACAACAGCGTGAGGTCTCGGGCATAAGCGACGAAGACCCACCTCGATCCGGGCGCGGCCAGCACCACCGCGCGAGTGCTGGGATAGCGGGAGAAGTAGGCGTTCAACGGCGTGTTGGTGACGACGAGCGCCATGGGCAACGAGACCGTTAGACCGCGGCGGGCCATGGTGTAGGTGAAAAGGAGGCCGACGACGAGCATCACGAGAGCGTTGACCTGCGTGGTGCGCACGGTGGCCAGCTCGCCCAGGACCAGGCTGCGGCGGCCACCCCGGACAGTTCCCACCTGTGTGCGGCGCGCTTGCAGATCTCGGGAACGCGCCATCGCAGTCAGAGCACAGGCCTCACAAAGGAGGGCCGAGGCCGCGGGCGCGAGCCACCAGAGGAGTGTCCCAACAACGAGAGCCCCAGCGGCCGTCCAGCGCAGGCAGGCCCGCTCCCCCGCCCACAGGATCAGCCCCAGCGCCCCGGCCCCCAGCCCGACGACGACCATCTCCACCGCCGTCGTCGCAGTAATGCCCATTCCGGGACTCCGGCCACTTCCTCCGCCACCGGCGAGCAGGACGAACAGGACGATGGGCACAACCGCCTCCAGCATGACGACGGCGTTGGCCACGAGGCAGGTGGCTCGGGCGAGCTCGTCGCGCCGGAGAGGGAAGCGGGCCAGGTCGTCCCAGCGGCCGGAGCCGATCCAGGTCGAGGCGATGGTGGACGTCAGGCCGACGGCGGCCAGGACTAGTCCGGTGACCGCGACGCGCGGGTTGACACGGAGGTCGGTCGACGCCCCGAACCAGACGGCCAGGGCGCACAGGATGACGGCAACCAGGACGGTCTGACGCCCCACGAACTGTCCGATCACCGCCTTCAGGGCGGCCCGGCTAACTGACCAGCGCCGCCACGGCATCGGAGTCCTCAGGGGTGGAGAAGGGGCCGGTCATCCGGCCGGCGGAGAGCACGTAGAGGCGCCGGGTGCAGCGGGTGAAGGACTCAGCGATGTGGGAGCTGAGCAGAATCGAGCGGCCGGATGCGGCAGCGTCGTTGATGCTGCGGTACAGGAACTCGGTGGCGGTGAAGTCGAGGAAGTCGACGGGCTCATCCAGGAAGAGGAGGGGCGTGGTCAGGTAAAAGGCGGCGATGAGGTTGGCCTTCTTCCGTGAACCGCTGGAGAGCCGGGAGAAGGAGGTGGTCCGGTAGCGACCGTAGTCGAATCCCTCAATCAACTCCTCGAGGCGGCCACGGTCCGGGCGCAGGCGATAGGCGTGCTCGAGGAAGCCGATGAAGGCCTCCAGGTTCCAGGTGGGGAAGGAGGAGTCGTCGGCGAGGCTGAGGTAGCGGGCGGCCTTGAATCGCTCGTCGCCCGGGCGCACCTCCCGCCCCCGATAGCGCAGCACATCGAAGCGCGCTCCACGGTGGACGTCGCACAGGGAGGTGAGCATCGTGGTCTTGCCGGCGCCATTGAGGCCGATGAGGCCCACGGCCTCGCCAGCCTCGAGGGTGAAGGAGACGTCGGTGAGGACCGGGCGATCGCGCTCGTACCAGGCGGACAGGCCCTCAACCTCGAGGAGGTGGGCCGGGGCATCGCCGACGGCGCTCATGAGCTCGGAGGCGTCCGGTCGTCTCGACCACGGCCTCTACCGTCGGAGGATGAACGGGCCAGCTGGATCAGGAAGAGCGCGGCAACAGCAATGGCGATGACCATGGCCGAGGTGTCTCCCCGCCGGAAGGAGACGACAGCCACCATCACGTTGAGCACCACAACCACAATGCGAATAATGCGCAGAGTCCGTTCCGACAATACGACCGCCTCCTTTGCCGCCGATTCTCACGGCGGGCACCGGCTACCCGCCACCCCATCACTGTAGGCACAGGCCAGTTCCCATCCAAGGACTTCAGGGACCATCTGCGCGCAGGACTCTCACCCTCCGGGAGTATTGACGCCTGACGCGCCGGCATTCTCAGCGTCGTTCCGCCCGCCGCGGCTTCACAGGAGACCCACAAGGTCAACCTACGCCTGGCATACGCGGGGCCGACACGGTTGAGTCATGCACAGCTCCGACACCCTCAGCCCGCCCGAATCACCCCAGTCCGGCCAGGACCACGACTCCGGCCGGCGCGACCGCTCCACGAAGTCCAGCAAGCACCCGCGCCGCCGGTTCCTCCTGGGTGGCGCCGCCGTCCTGGGTCTGGCCGCCACCGGCACCAGCGCCTGGGCTCTCAACCGCTTCGTCATCGAACACGTGGAGGTCGGCGACGTCACCGCGCTGGAGGCCAAGGCGCAGAAGGCGGCAGGCTCCTCGGCGACCCCGGCCACCAACGTGACGGTCGGCGACAGTTCCTACTCCTCATCGAATACGAGCATCGAGATTCAGCAGGTCTCCGCCGGCTCGGGTAGCGACACCATCACCTACTACGTGGCCGACGTCAAGCTCACCAACGCCACCGACCTGCGCAGCGCCTTCGCCAACAACTCCTACGGCACCAACATCGTCGCCAAGCCCACCACGATGGCCTCTGAGCACGACGCCGTCCTGGCCATTAACGGCGACTACTACGGCTTCCGCAGCGACGGCATCCTCATCCGCAACGGCGTCATCTACCGCGACAGCGGCACGCGCGACGGCATGGCCTTCTACAGCGACGGGCGCGTGGAGGTCTACGACGAGACCACCACCAAGGCGCAGACGCTTCTGGACGCGGGCGTGTGGAACACCCTGTCCTTCGGGCCGGCTCTGGTCAACAACTCCAAGGTGCTCTCCGGCATCGACCAGGTCGAGGTGGACACCAACGTCGGCAACCACTCCATCCAGGGCCAGCAGCCGCGCACCGCCGTGGGGTGGGTGGAGACGAACCACCTCAAGCTCGTCGTCGTCGACGGCCGAAACGAGGGCTACTCGCGCGGCGTCACGATGACCGAGCTCGCCCAGATCATGGCCGACCTGGGGTGCGCCTGCGCCTACAACATCGACGGCGGCGGCTCGTCAGCCATGTACTTCAACGGCTCGATCATCAACCAGCCCTCCAACGGGGGCGAGCGCGACACCTCCGACATCCTCTACATCGCGAACGGAGCCTGAGATGAGCGGCACCGACACAGCCCTTCAGATCTCGCCGCGCATCCTGCCGCGAGTCGTCGCCCCCGCGAACCGGACCGCTGACAATCGGACGGCGGCGCGGGCCGGGGGCGAGCGCCGTCCCCGGGCGGCGGTGACGCTCGTGGTCCTCATCCCGGCCTACAAGCCCGATGAGCGCCTGGCCGTGCTCGTGGCCCGTCTGCGCGAGGCGCGCCGGGACTGCGCGGTGCTGGTCGTCGACGACGGCTCGGGGCCGCAGTACGCGCCCTTCTTCTCCGCCGCCCGCACCCGGGGCGCCGAGGTCGTCAGCTCCCCGGTCAACCAGGGCAAGGGTCAGGCGCTGCGCACGGGCCTGGCTCACGCGGCCGCCACCTGGCCCGAAGCGGACGTGGTGTGCGCCGACGCCGACGGGCAGCACACGCCGTCGGACATTGAGGCCGTGGCCGCGCGGGTGCGCGAGACCGGGCACATGACCCTGGGGGTGCGGCGCTTCACCGGGCCGGTGCCGCTGCGCAGCCGGATCGGTAACGACGTGACCGCCCTGCTGTTCCGGGGCGCGACCGGCTGGAGGTTGAGTGACACCCAGACGGGTCTGCGCGGCTACCCCGCCGGGCAGCTGGCGTGGCTGCAGGAGATTTCCGGGGACCGCTACGAGTACGAGCTCTCCGCGCTGCTGCGCGCTCACGAGCTGGGGATGGCCGTGGAGCAGGTGGAGATCACCACGGTCTACGAGCTGGGCAACACCTCCTCCCACTTCCGGCCGGTGCAGGACTCGGCGCGGATCTATGCTCCGCTGCTGCGGTTCATGGGGGCGTCGCTGGCGAGCTTCGGGATCGACTGGCTGGGTGTCATGGTCATCTTCGCGATGACGGGCAGCCTGCTGGCGGCGGTCGTGGGGGCGCGGCTGGTGTCCGGGACGGCGAACTTCTTCATGAATCGCTGGGTCTTCCGGGCGCGGCGCGGGACCGTGGTGCGCACGGCGGTGCGCTACGCGGTCCTGGCGGTGAGCCTGCTGGCGGCCAGCTACCTGGCGCTCAAGGCGCTCACGGCGGTTGGGATTCCGCTGGGGATCGCCAAGGTTCTCGGCGACGGGGCCATCTATGTGGCCAGCTATGTGGCGCAGCGCCGGCTGGTGTTCAAGGAGCGGAGGTGAGGTGGGCCCGGGACGGTTGGGGCGGCCAGGGCTGTGCCGGCCTCCGCGAGGTCGTACCGTAGGTCTCGAGGTCGTACCCTTACCCCTCGATCTCACGCCCTAAGGTACGACCTCGCGCCCACCCCTCGGTCAGGGAACCGGCTCAGTGCACGGCGGTCAACTCACACCTGCGCGAATCTCATCAAGGAGGCGCGCGGCTGATCCGGTGAAGTAGGTGCTGTGCGTGACTTTAATCGTCTCCAATGATTCAGCTCCGACAAGCACGATGTCCATCTCGGGGTGATTCTGGTACTCGATCTCAGCGGCACGGTACGCAGTAGTTGCGGCCACAACATCATCTCCGAACGACTCGTGAGACAAGAGCTCGTCTCGCTTACGGTCATAGATGAGAAGGAACTGCTGGATGGAACCAATTCTGGCGCTCATATGCTCTCTCCTCCGAACATGGGTCTTACATTCTTACCAAGTCCTGCCAGCTCCTCAGCAATCAGTGCACTGAGACGTTCGAACTGTTGCCGGTCTTCATGAACTGGAATCTCACCAGCATCGAGGGCAATGTACATCTTTGCGGTGAGTCTCGCATACTCCTGGACCAAAGATTCTCCGTCCTGCTTATAGTTGGTACCGAAAGCAGCACTCAGCCCTTCGACGCGTTGCGCCCACTGATGCATGCGCTGAGTACGCAGTTGAATCTCAATGAGCCGTTGATCCTGCTCAACAACCACGTGCACAGCTCGATAACCCGATGCTCGTGGCCTACCCACGTAGTCCGAGGACAAGCGAACGAGACCCTCAGTTTCGCATCATGACAGACCTCAACGGGGGCTGATGAGGCCGGCCTCGTAGGCGGCGATGACGAGCTGGGCGCGGTCGCGGGCGCCCAGTCGGGCCAGGAGCGCGGTGATGTGACTGCGGCAAGTGGCCCGGGTGATGCCGAGCTCGACCTCGATCTCACTGTTGGACAAGCCCCGGGCGATGAGCAGGAGGACCTCGCGCTGGCGGGGCGTGAGGGCCTCGACCTCACCGGTCCAGGTGCTACGGGAGGTGCCGGTCGACGTCGTGCGGGGCATGCGGGCCACGAGGCGGGCCAGCACCTGGGGGCTGAGCAGTGACTGCCCCTCATGGACGGTGCGCACGGCGTCGACGAGGGACTGGGGGTCGGCGTCCTTGAGGAGGAAGCCGCAGGCGCCGGCGCGCAGGGCGCCCAGGACGTAGTCGTCGATCTCGAACATGGTGAGGATGAGGACGCGCGTGGCCGCGAGCGCCGGGTCGGCGCAGATCCTTCTGGTGGCCTCGATGCCGGTCAGGCCCGGCATCTGGATGTCCATGAGGACGACGTCGGGGCGCAGTTCGGTGGCCAGGGTGACCGCACGGGCACCGTCCTCGGCCAGGCCGACGACGCTCATGCCGGGCTCGGCCTCGAGCAGGGCGGCCAGGGTGGTGCGCAGGAGGGCCTGGTCCTCGGCGATGAGGACCCGGATGGGGGCGCCGGGAGCCTCGCCGGTCTTGTCGGTCTTGTCGGTCGGCGCGTTGCTGGAGTCCGTCATGGCTTGCCCTTGTCGCTCCTGGGGTCGGTATCCGGTGACTCATTGGCGGCTCTGCGTTCCGGGCCCGCACTGTCTCCGCAACCCCGGGTGCTGCTGGTGGGCCCGGCCGCTTCGTCGGTGGGGATGGGCAGGATGGCTTCGACGGCGAAGCCGGGGGCGTCGGCGCGGGGTCCTGCGGTCAGGGTGCCGCCGAGCGCGGTCAGGGTCTCGTGAAGTCCGCGCAGTCCTTGCCCGGCCCCGGGGTGGGGCTTCCATCCGGTTACGGGTCCGTCGTCGACAACGGCGATGCGCAGCCGTCCCGGCTCCCGGCGGAGGGTCACGCGGGCGCGCGTGGGGCCGGCGTGGCGGGCGGTGTTGGCCAGGGCCTCGGCCACGACCCGGGTAGTGGCCTGCGCCGTCGGAGCCGGGAGACCATCGGTCATCGCCTCGGCTTGGGCAGCGCCCGCATCTGCGCCGATGTGCGCCTCGGCGTCGAGATCGACGGCCACGCCGGTGCGGCGGGCCTTGCCGATCAGCTCCCGAAGGCTCTCGGCGAGGCTGTTGACGGGGCCCGGGCCGGCTGCCGGTGTGTGTCCCGCCGGGATCGCTGCCAGCGCCCCGGGCGTCGGGGGCCTGTTCTCGTCGCGCAGGACAGCGAGCATACGCCGCAACGCGTCAGTGGCCTCGCGGGAGGCGGTCTCGACGTCGTCGAGTGCGGTCCGCAGCCCGTCGGAGGTGGTCTCGAGGCGCCGGGCCACGGCGCAGCGCACGGTGATGGCGCCGAGGTTGCCGGAGACGGCGTCGTGCAGCTCGCGGGCGATGACGAGGCGGTCCTCGGCGACGGCGCGCGCGGCGGTCTCCTGGGTCAGGCGCCGTTCGTGGGCACGCCGGTCGCGCCGCCGCAGCCACAGGGAGGCGGCGACGAGCCCGGCCATGACGAGCAATACCGTCATCTGGGCGCGCCGAGAAGGATCCGGGGAGTAGCCGACCAAGGTGCCCAGGCCAAGAACAATCACGGTCAGCCCGGTGATGGTGCGCCCGAGCGGCGAGTGGCGCGGTGGGACGTCTGGGGCTGGCACGCGGCCAGTCTAGGAAGGCGGCTCGGACGCTTCATCGAACCTGGGTCTGACGGACCTGGGTCTGAGGTGGCGGGACCGCCTCGGCTGGGCGGCCGATGCGCGCTGCCGCTCGGCGCGCTGGAGTTGACCCATGATCGCTATTGAGAACCTCGTCAAGCGGCACGGGGCGCGGGAGGTGCTTCACGGCGTGAGCCTGGAGGCGCGTCCGGGCCGCGTCACCGGATTCGTGGGCCCGAATGGCGCCGGGAAGTCCTCAACCTTGAGGTGTCTGCTGGGTCTGGACCGGGTCGACGGTGGGCGGGCGCTCATCGGCGGTCGCCCCTACCGCGAGCTGCGTGAGCCGCTGCGCACGGTGGGGGCGGTGCTCGACGGCTCGGGCGCGCACCCCTCGCGTACGGCCCGCGGTCACCTGGGTTGGGTGGCCTCGGGTGCGGGAATCAGTCGGCGTCGGGTGGCTGAGGTGCTCGACGTCGTCGGGCTGAGTGAGGCGGCCGGGCGGCGGGTGCGCACCTTCTCCTTGGGAATGGGGCAGCGCCTGGGGCTGGCGACGGCGCTGCTGGGTGACCCGGAGGTGCTCATCCTCGACGAGCCGGTCAATGGCCTGGACCCGGAGGGGATCCGGTGGATCCGCAGGCTGCTTCGGCAGCGGGCCGATGCCGAGGGCACGGTCCTGCTGTCCAGTCATGTTCTGGCCGAGCTGGCTGAGGTGGCCGACGACGTCGTCGTCATCGCCGGCGGGCGGGTGCGGGCGGCCGGGACGCTGGAGGAAGTCGCGGCGGGTTACGCGAACCTGGAGGAGGCGTTCTTCTCACTGACTGCCCCGACCAGGGGCGAGGCCGGCAGCGGGGTCGACGGTGGGGCCGGTCAGGCTGGCCGGACTGGACGGACCGGACGGGCGGGCCGGACCGAGCGCAAGGAAGGAGTCCGTTCGTGAGTGCGGCGACGGCGCTGGTGCGCTCCCTCACGGCGGAGGTGCGCAAGACGGTGGGTCTGCCGGGGGTCTGGCTGGGGGCTGCGTTGGCGATCGTCCTGCCGCTCCTGATCGAGTACTACACGGATCATGACCTGGCGGCGCGGCTGGCGGCCGGAGACCCGGATGCGCCGGCGCGGCTGGGCGACGTCGGCGTCATCGGACTGTACGTGGGGACCACGGGGATCGTGGTGCTGGCGGTGAGTGTGGTGGTCAGCGAGTACGTGAGTGATCCGCGCACGAGCGGGGCCTCCAGCGCTCCGCATCAGGTGGCGACGACGATGCTGGTGCTGCCGCGGCGCGGGGCATCGGTGGCCGCGAAGCTGCTCGTGGTGCTGGGGGCTGCGACGGTGCTGCTGGCGACGGCCTGGGCGGTGACCTACTCGCTGTGCCGGCACCTGCTGGGGGCGAGCGTGCCCTTCGAGTCGGTGCCGTGGTGGATGTTGACGGGGATCCTGACCTGGTGGGTGTTCTCGGCGATGGCGTCGATGGCGCTGGCGATGGTGACGCGCAGCGCGCTGGTGTCGATGACGGTTATCGTCGCGATGTCGACGATGCTCTCGCCGGGGGTGCTGCTCATCAGGTCCACCGATGCGGCCCGGTTCCTGCCGGACACGGCGGCGGTGCGGCTCATTGCGAACCCGACGACGCTCAACTACGACCGGCTCGTCGAGCTGCTGTCGATCCCGATGGCGGCCTCCGTCTGCGCGGCGTGGGCGGGCGGGTGCGCGGCGGTGTGCTGCTGGGTATGGATGAGGCGGGACGCATGAGCGGAGCCGGTGCGACCAGCAGGGTGCGGGCTACCGCTGGGGTGGCGACCGTCTGGGGGCGGGCGCTCCGCGCGGAGCTGGTGAAGGTGGTGACGCTGCCGGCGATGTGGTGGTCGGCGGCGGTGGCGGGCGCGGCGGCGGTCGCCACGATGATGTCGGTTCTGCGTGACGTGGTGGATGGGTGGGGCCTCGGTTTCGAGGAGGTCGCTCCGGTGTGGGCGCTGGCGGTGCAGATCGGCTTCGTAGCGGCCGGGGTGGCCGCGGCGGGCGCTGAGCACTCCACGGCGCAGGGCATGACGAGTCTGCTGGTGACGCCGGCGCGGGGGCGGCTGGCGGCGGCGCGACTCATAATGCTGGCCGGTACGGGAATGGTGGCGGCGAGCCTCCTGGTCGGGGCGAGCCTGGCGGCGTGTCCGGCGATGTCGACGGCGGCGCTGTGGGCCGGGGGACGGACCGCGGTCTGGTTGACGGCGGTGCTACTGCTGTCGGCTGGGCTTGGTGCGGCGCTGCGCAGCGTTATCGGTGCGTCGACGGCGGCTGTGTCGCTGGTGATTCTGGCACCGCAGCTGGCCGCGTTCCTGGGCGACGCCGCCCGCTGGCTTCCGGGCCAGGCGGCCCAGATCTGGCTTGCGGCCGACACATCGCGGGCGGACGTCGCCTCTGCCGGACTCATCATCCTGGCCTGGACGACGGCCGCCCAGGTGGCCGGAATCGTCCGGCTGGTACAGGCGGATGGGTGAGGATCGGGACGCCACAAGTACGAGCCGGCCTCCGCCCATCAAAGTCCGAGCCGAAGTTGGCAACAGCTTTATCTCCCCTACTCGCGGGAATCAGTAAGAGCACCCAGAACCGCCGACCATCCAGAAATTGGGTTGGCGCCGTCAATAAATTCCGGTAAAACAATATCAAACGACACACTATCCCCCACCACATGCGCATGTTTGTGAACATCAGCACTACGAAGAAGATCAATTCGATCGTGACTCAGATCATACATCCTCACAAACCCTACTTGGAACGGACGTCGAAACGCTTCCTCTGACTTCATTCCGTTCACATCGAAAACATAGTTCTCACCACAATATCGGCAAGCTGACTGAACTAAGCCCTGCCAGACATGGTTAGAAAGTTCGCCTCGCATTCCCATCAGGACACCCTCGACCGTTCGTCCCTCCACGCCAACCGGCAACCAGTGAATACCCACAGAAAGCAGGAAGAGACGTGACTCGAACACATCATCGCCCACAGAGATCCCTGACTCTACTTGATACCACCCCTGGATATGGTGCCGACTGACCCCTTGCGTCGTGGCCTTAACTTCCACACCAACGTCGCCGAGCACAAAATCTCGACTGGATTGGGAGTGACCTGTCCACACATGACCAATCTCGTCGTCCGAAAAACGCCGCGACCTGACCAGGCCCTCCAGTAACGAAAGTTCAGCGGCAAGGCCTGTGAGGGCATTAACCCTTCTGTCCCCACTTTTAAATGCTAAAGCGATAAGACGTTCCGTGGCTAAAAATGCCTTCTGGGCATCTACATGAATACCCTGTATTAAAAGTTCGACCAAAATCGCGGTAAACAGCGCGTCCACGTGGTCCCCAGCTGGAAACACGATTCGATTCGCACGCAAAACCCCACCGCCATCGCTTCTCCAGACATTCAAGTCCAGTCGTCGAGCAACAGAGTCTACGTGAGATTCCAACGGATCTTCAGAAATGAACAGTTCCAATCGGCCGCGATGATCGCGAGCATACGCGAGCTTGCGGCTATCACCAACCCAATGCACATAACGTTGATCTCTCCCTTGAGCACGCCGAGACTTGGAAACTGCTTTCCTTAACACCTCAAACGTAGCATCGCCATCAATATCGCCACACATACCTATCTCCGATTTCTATTGTTAGTCGCACGCACATAGTCGGGTCCGCCCGCCGGAATGCTCATACCTACCGACAACGAAGCCTCACCCTTCCCTCGATCAATCAACTGGAAAAGTACGAGGCCTAGTTCTCCCTCGCAACGAGTCCCATCTTCGAGCCTTCTGACAGGTTGATCCAATACGATTGCATCAAATACATCGTCTCCGGCATATCCATACTCAACTGCACGCCTAGCCCCCCACTCTGCTTCCAATTCGCTGCCAGAGACCCTCCTTCGCATCGGTTTGACCGGTACGCCATAGCGTGTCGACAACTTGAAGAGCGGACCCGCATGTATAGACGCACCCGAGCCATACCTCAGGCCAAACCGAAATCTAGGCTGTTGCATTTCCCTTGAGGCAGAGTACTTAAGGTTCCATCGCTGAGGCGGAGTCTCGTCAGTCATGAGTCCGTCTACTTTCCGCCCAATGCTGGCAGCCCACAGTCTTAGGTAGGCAGCCAACGAGTATGGCGACCTACCTCCTAGGTAAACCTCAGTTTCGTTGACTGCCGGAGCACGATACAAGGGGAGGTAGCAGGATTCGGTTGGATGGATACCGACTAGTCTCGCAGCAGCACTCCATTTTCCAACTTCATCTGCCTCCTGACCGTGAAACTTGTATCTCAAGTTGTCAAGTACATCAGCCACGGTCATAAGCGAATAACTCGCAGATGTCACCAGCCCACGTGGGACACCCACGACACCTGCGTCTTCCGCTAAGAATAAATCTCTCACAAGGCACTGATTCTCAATGTCGTCGGTTGGATGATTCATATACCGCACGACGGGTCTGCGTCCCGGCGAGAGCGTACTGGTCGTCAAGGACGACACCTTGCTGGTAGGACGAAAACTTCGTCCTTGAAGGACCACCACACCCGGGAGCCGAGATTCATCGGCACGCATCGCTAAAATTATCTGTTGACGGAGAACTCGATCAGCCTCGGCATATTCCGAGAACAGTTTCAATTGTTCTGCGGTAAGATACACGCGACAAAGATCTAATGTCCTTCCCCGATACCCGAACCACCTCTGCATCTGCATCTGGGTGTCGGCGACCGGGCTATTTGATGACCGGAGAAACACCGTCGTAAGCAGACCTTCCAAAGTCAGACCGCGAGACATCACGTTACCAGAAATGAAGATAGATGACTGGTTGACCGGAGGATGCCAGGCTCCACAGCTGTCGGATCGTGGATCGAACTGTGGTCGTTCATCTGAATCGGGACGACTATTGATGACATCAATCCTGGTGCACGGAACGATTTCTCGTCTTATCACCTCTTCGACTTCGCTCCAAGTTGGTACATCAACAATATCAAACCTATCGGCATACTCCTTCGCGATTTTTGAGGCCGAGATACGATACTCCTCATACTGATTTATCCAAGACTGCCGTAGAGATTCAAGATCGCTAATCACCCCTTCGCCGATCTTTCCTCCTTCTCCATCCCACCAGTAGGTGATTGCGTCCTTTACGCTGAAGTGATCGTCTAGGTCGGCTGAGGGGTGGATCAGCATCGACGTAACAGGGGCTACTTTACTTTTAATTTCATTGACCGAACTGAATGTCATACCGGCGGCAGTATTCGGGCCCAACTTTCCTGACCGAATCGTCGACATTGCTGCGGCTATGATGTAGGCCCGCAGCCCCTGTTTGAGTAGCTCTTCATCAACGCAATCCACGGTGATAGACGCTGATCCATTTGTTCTACCTACGTCTGCAGCCGCATTTTCGTTATCATCGGGCGGAATAGACTCATCGATCAGGCTGCAGAAACAGTCTGCGAGAGGACCATAGAAGACATCTGCCCCGATATACCAGTTTCTTACATTTCCTCCATCGTATGTGATCTCCCGGGGACACAACATTCCGGATGCACCGGGTGTGCGTAGCGCCGCAACAAAGTCTTTCGGAACCAACGGATTCTCGCTGTTCTGAAGAAAGTTTGCCTGGGGCGTCGCCGTGTAGGCAATGTACGTAGAATAGACATGCTCTGCTTTGGTTCTCGTTGGCACCGCACTATCTGCCCAAAGATCGAGAATCCCGAACGGAATTCTCTTGATTTCTTGGAACGAATCACCATCAGTTTTCACCTGGTCGTCAGCTATGGAAGCGTCATCCGCCTCGTCGTCAATAACGAGGAGATTGACGTCTACACCACACTTGGCAGCAGCAGGGAACACGTTGTTGCCGAGAATACGACTTACCGAGGCGAGGTGATTGACCTCCTTCATCGCAACAAACACGAGGGGAGTTCTTTTCCGAAATGCTCGCTCTGCCCGTTTTTCATTAATGGCGTAGGCGCCCTTAACAGCGTAGCGTTCATTTTCTTGGCGCATAGAGGGGATAAACACGCATTCCCCGAGTGACGAACTTCCCCCTAGTAGTTGAGAGCGCACTCGATCCATAGTCTGACGCCATAATGCTGTCTGCCTACCAGCAAGTAGAACAATAACATTCACGCCCTTGTCGAGCGCGCGCGCCATGAATCCAATCATGGACGCCGTTTTCCCAGATTGAATAGCGCCAATGACGATTCCACTTCGATAGCGCGTGTTGGGCCAACGAGAATCGCCCGTAGGCAGAATGGCTCTGTCGCATATGTAGGCAGAATCATCCTTAATGACCTGCCCGCTGGGGTAGGCGTAATTCTCGAGAACCTGATTATAGCGCTCCTGCCATCCTATGCTGATGCGCGTATAGTTTTCTTCTGCCGAGACTTCCGGAAGAACCATGTACTCACCGATTCTCTTCGCAACTCAAGTATGCCAGTTCTGCAAGTCCAGATGTTCCATAGGTTCGCCGTATAGTATCGTCTGCCTCTTCCACAGAGATATCTAGAACCTCAAGGAATTCTTTTACAACCTTCCCGATGAACTGCCACTGCTGTCGAGACTGAGTTTTGCTCGGTCGCTTCCATGCTTTAGAAGCCTCCTGAATCGCGTACACAGCATCATCGACATCATCCTCCAACTTGTCTTTACGCACACTATAGGCGGCAGCTAGAGCGATAAATGAAGAAACCAACTGCAACTCTTGCCACCTGCTGTTGGTTTTAAACGGGGCACTCCACGTTTCGTCGGGAAGGATCTGGTGAGCATCAATCGCGCCATCGAGCATCTCCATGACCTTAAGAATACGGCGCCTATCCCTCAGAGGATCACTTGGATCTTCCTGAATTCGTTTAAGAAGTGCGTTAATTTGGTTAGCCGTCGATCTCCCTCCTATACCTCCATCTTCGACAAGGAGTGCAGCAACAACCCAGGACAACGCTTTGGTGCGTTTGTATCCGGCGGTTTTCATTGCATAAGTTCCGTTGGCGTCTCCCAACGCTTCGCCTGTCGAAGAAATTTGTTCCCATGAATCCATAAGGAATGGGGCAACCTTTTCAGGTTCGTCAGCATCTCCGCTCGTTACCAGGAGCGCCCGCATCAGATCGAGTTCGTGATACGCTGCATTTCGAATCTCCTCGGCATTGAGGCGTTTACCTTGTCGATTGTACAGGCTAAACACTTCATGAATCTGCCTGCTTGATGCCGCACTGTAAACAATCACCGGGATACGGTACTTTGACCTCCGCTCAAACAGGTCTTGTACTTTTTTGGTTTCGTCGGCAACAGGTATAGTCAAAGTGCGGATTTCGGAGTAGTACCGACCCTGAACTTTCTCAAGCTCTCCAACTAAGGTAGAACTGCTAGCTTTTCTGATCTTAAAAGGAAAGTACAGAGATTGTTCAACGCCGGCTGTAAGTTGTGTTGTTTCGTGAGCGCGCCACTCTTTTTTAAACTTATTCGCGTAGTCCTTTTGGAAATTATCAATGAGATCTTCTTCGTCAACGCCCCACTCTTCCGCTTTCCGCCTGACAGTCTCTAGTGCTCGGGGATGCGCAGCGGTGAATCTTAGGATCGAAGTTAAACGTTGTTTTCCGTCAATGATTTCAAAATGATCGCCGGTTTGGTCATTCTTTTTCAGCAGAATCACCGATGGGAGCGGAATTCCTCTAAGAATGGACTCTATGAGTAACTGAGCGTCCCCCCTTGGCCAAACATCCGCTCTTTGATATGAAGGTGACAGGTTCAGATCTCCATCGTTCGCGCGGCCGCAAAATTCTGCAATTGGCCATACATCGGCCTCGGCAATTATCCGCTCGCTGGTGTCTATTTCCTGCGAGGATTCGGCATCTTCCCATCTCGCTTCCCAGTTTGCAGTAGCGGTACTTTGCGTAACTGAACCTTCTGTTTCCTCTGAAAGGGCGTCGACAAACTCGTCGCGAAGTTCGTTTGCTTTCTGTAGGCGATTTAGAAGAGTTTCCAGTAGTTCATTCTGTTCGGGTGCTTGCGCAGATCCTTCTATTCGCATTAAACCAAGACACTGAGCCAGCGATCGGTCGAACTCATCTGTTGAACTGACGTTGATTTCCTCTGGCAGATGAAGCCAGCCTTGAACATCGGCTAGCAGCGTTCGCCATCGCCCTTCATTTTTTTCTTCAATGACACCGCTATTAGCACGATTTTTAACTTCGACGCCAGTGGGGACTGGCCCCGGCTGCATTAACAACTCAATCTGGTCGACGATGTCGGATTCCAGTTCTGAGGTTGCTTCTTGCATGCTCGTCTCCTCTATATCATTCCACTTAGGTGCCGGATTCAAGGCCATGATGTCGCGCACAAGGGCCCGCCACGGTCTCCTACCCGATTTCAACTGTAACTTCACTGCGGAATCAATTAGTAGATTCAGTCCTTTTAATGTCACCGTGTCACCCGAGGACACACAGTCCGCACCCCAGGTAACTTGCAGTCGTTCAGCGATGAGTCGTCCGCATTCGCCTTTCCCGGCAACATCGTCGAGTTCAAGGCCAACGAATCGTCCCATCGACACTAGCGCCGATTTCTTTTCTTTGCTTCCAGGGCCCAGCGGCTCAGCCGGCTGATTCCCAAGAAAGTACATCCTTGCGACAGCGTTAGCTTTGCTCGCAGCACTTTGGTAGCCGGATAACTGAGTACTGCTCATAGACTCATCAACATCCATTGTTGATTACCTTAGTTGATAGGGAAGGGTGTGGTTAGAACGGCATGGCTAGTATGATTGGTTTCGCCCACGATGATGGGACGAGCGGTTGGGTGACCTCATTAATTCCTTCAATTGGTTGATTTAGACTCGTTCTGCCGAACCGCGGTTGGTCCAGCGACGCTCTACACTGATTCTGCCTCCTAGGCTCTTGAGCGTTGCGTTGCAGATGCGTCGCTTGGATCGTAGTCCTGTTGAGCCCGCTCCACCGGATGTTGACTAGAACGTAGCTGCGCACCCCAACAGGGGTCCGTTCCGTCAGTATGGACAGATCTTACGATAAGTGCGATCGGTACAGGATGGCCATCAGCAACCACACTGTTACCCTTACAGTGAGCCACCTCTGCAGTCGCAGGTTTTTGTCAGTATTCATCTGGTCCGCGTCTATCTGTTGCGCACCGACAGCTCGGTGCGATCCGTGGCCATGCTCGACAGCGCAACGCAACACTCGACATATAGGCGAAACCTTTCAGTAAAGACTTTGTGATCTTCTGCAGTTTCGTGAGGTCGGGCCGGCCTTTGGCTCTCAACCGGCTAAGCTTATTCCGTGCCTACCATCCCCTTCTACTACGTTGACCTGTTCGCGGGTATCGGGGGTTTCCACGCGGCCCTGTCTGGGATGGGTGGCCAATGCACCTACGCGGTCGAGATCGACAAGGATGCAGCCCGCATCTACGAGCAGAACTGGGGAGTCGGTGCCCTCGGCGACATCACAGTTGATGCGGGCGAACACGGTGTGTCCGAGAGGATCCAGCCCCACGACATCCTCGCCGCCGGGTTCCCATGTCAGCCCTTCTCTAAGTCCGGCGCCCAGGCCGGGATGCTGGACGAGGTGCGGGGCACGCTCTACTTCAACATTCTCAAGATCGTCCAGGAACGTCACCCCACGGTGCTTCTCCTCGAGAACGTTCGGAACCTCGCCGGACCACGCCACGCCCACGAGTGGGACGTCATCGTCAGGTCCCTGAGGAGGCAGGGGTATCGCGTCGCAGGCACCCCCGCCATCCTCTCGCCACACCAGCTAGGACCAGAGCGGGGAGGGCGTCCACAGGTCAGGGAGCGAGTCTTCATCACCGCCACGTACGACCCTAACGGCATTGGGTCAACGGATCCCCAGCCTGTGGCGAGGCCCAGAGAACTGTACGCGGACGGGCCAGTCGACTGGAAGATAGACGACTACCTGCTCACTGACGTCGAAGGGTACGACCTGTCGGGACCCGAGAAGGACTGGATCTACGCCTGGGACGACTGGGTACAGCGGTTTCGCCACCACAATCCGGGGAAGAAACTGCCTGGGTTCCCCATCTGGGTCGATGCCTGGCAGACGATCGAGGACCTGGAGATCCAGATCGAGTCGGGCGAGCTCGATGATGTCCCCGCCTGGAAGATGAACTTCCTGCGCAAGAACGCGCAGCTCTTCACTGACAACGCGGCCTGGTGCCGGGCGTGGATGACCACCTCTGGCGTGAAGAACTTCCCGCCGTCCCGCCGTAAGCTCGAGTGGCAGGCACAGGACATCGAGTCCCTCTGGGACTGCCTCATGCACTTCCGTCCGTCCGGTCTGCGCGCGAAGCCGCCCACCTACGTTCCCGCACTTGTCGCCATCACACAAACCAGCATCGTCGGTAAGAAACGTCGCCGGCTGGCACCTCGGGAGGCCGCCCGCCTTCAGGGGTTCCCCGATGAGTTCTCCTTTGCCGGCCAACCCGACGCCAAGACCTACAAGCAGCTGGGGAACGGCGTCAACGTAGGCGTGGTCTGGAACGTACTCAAGATGCACTGTGACCGCGATCGCCGCATCCTCGAGTCGACAGCGTCCGGCCGCCGTATCCTCAATGCGGTAGACGCCGCTCCAGCAAGTCCTGATGAGGCGGTCCGCAAGCTACTGACGAGGTGATGTATGCAGCCTGCGCTATCGGATGATGGCTCGTCCGACCCGCTGCACGCTCCCGAACCAGCACGAGACAAGCCCGCCGATCCGAAGGTGAGCGCTCGCTACTCCAACCTGTCACGGCGTGACACCTCGCCAGAGATGGAGCTGCGGCGAGCGCTGTGGCGGATAGGACTGCGGTATCGGGTGCAGTACAAGGTCCCGGGGATTCCACGTCGGAAGGTCGACATTGCCTTCCCCGGGAAGAAAGTGGCGGTACAGGTCGACGGCTGCTTCTGGCACGGCTGCCCTGAGCACGGGACCATGCCCGGCCGGAACTCCGAGTGGTGGAGGTGGAAGATCGCGAGGAACCAGGCCCGCGACCGTGACACCGATGAGAAACTCAACGCCCTTGGATGGACGGTCATCCATATCTGGGAGCACGAGGACTCTGACGATGCAGCAGAGTTCGTAGCCCGCACAGTCACCTCAGCGACCAAGGACCACCAGAGAGCCACCGAAGCCCGGGCCGAGTAGATGGGTACCCGGCCGCAGGGTTCCAGACGAGGCTGTTTGTGTGGAACTCCGGCATATTGCTTGTCCTCACGGCAAGGGCTCGAACCAGAGTCAGTCGGCAGCCCAGCCGCCTGAGGCGGTGTCATTGAAGTCATGGCCCCACGGGCCGCTCCCAGCCGATGTGCGTCGTTCGTAACGTCTGGACGTTGCGAACGACGCACATGGAGCAGGTGAGACTTGCGCGTCACCACCGCTCGAGACGGCAGACCTCGACGGGACCTTACTTGAACTCGCAGGCGACGCCGTCCCCGTCCCGATCCAGCTCTTCACGGTATCCAGGATCGCCCCGATGCAAGGGGGCCGCACCCGACTCCTTCGCCTTCTTGCAGTTGGGAAAGTACGTGCTCTCCTGCTTCGGCTCCTCGGCGGGCGCGGGAGCCGCTGCGCCACCACCGGCCTGCGTCGTCGCCTCTGGTGTCGGCTCGGGTTCCTGCGTCGTAGATGGCGCAGGAGACTCCGACCGCGGGGCCTGCGTCGTCGGAATCGGCGACGGCGTAGGACTCGGGGTCGGGGATGGGGTGGGACTCGGAGTAGGCGACGGGGAGGGAGTCGGAGTGGGTGACGGCGACGGCGAAGCAGTCACCGTCGGAGATGTTGCCGGTGCAGGCGCCCCCGCATCGTCAGCCAAGGACGGAATCCCGCACCCGGCCAGGCCGGCGCAGGTCGCCATGGCAAAGGCCGCGGACGCCGACCTCACCACCATCCTCTGACGACCCGACATCCGCGCGGCCAGCCGGCTCACTCCAGTGCAGGAGGACAGTAAGAATCCAGAATGGGATGGAAATACCTTCATGAGAACCTCGATATGGGGAAGCAAATAACAGCACGTTGCGCCACGTCATGCCGCATAGCACTCCACGCGACATGACGGGACACCTATCAACAAACCTTGAGTGGAGTACCGACGGCGGCTCGCAGCAGCGAAAGACGGAGCCTATTTGTCGCAGGCAGAGCCATCCCCATCTCTGTCCAGCTCAGGACGGTAGCCAGGGTCACCCTTGTACATCGGTGCAGCTCCCGCCGCCTTGGCCTCCTTGCAGTTGGCGTAGAACTCCTTCTGAGGCTCGGGGGCCGACTCCGACTTCTTCTGAGACTCCGACTCGGAGTTCGCTCCTGACTCGGAGCCCTCCCCCGAGTCCGAGCCGCCGAGCCAGCCACTCCAACCGGACGAGTCCTCCGTCGGCTCCGCGGCAGGCTCCTCACCGGGCTCTTCGGCGGGCGCCTCCTCGGAGCCGGCGGAGTCGCCACCACCAGCATCCTTCTGGGACTCGGCCGGCGCAGCGGACGACGCAGCATCACTGCTAGCGCTGGACACGTCATCGCAGCCGGCGATTCCAACGCCAAGAACCAGGGCGAGGAGCACAGGAGCCGAGGTCCTCAGCAGCCCCCGCCGCCTCGACGTCGAGGAAGACACTGATGAAACAGACAAACGGGAAAATATGGGAGAAATAGGGGACAAAAAGGGCGCGTTCACGAGAGCCTCGAGTCAGAAGAAGGGATGGTGGGCGGCTAGCCGATAGAATTGAAGCACTCCAGGAGCAGTAATAACTCACGCCGCCATAAAATGCAATCGGATTGATACACACATTTTTTACTGTTGCCGAGAATAGAAATCGATGTGAGACCGCTTGGCAATTGTCCCTTATTGTTACGATTATTGGGTAGACTTCCATCCCCACGACAGCCGGCCCCATGTGCTCAGGCCGCTCAGCGAGCCTTAGGGAGCCGAACCGGAGTCTGACGAACCAGGGTCTGAGGGGCGCACCGCGGCTCAGCCGCCGGGGCGATGCCGCTCTCGGGCCGGCCGCCCCACACTTCCGGCCATGAGCACTTCCCGCACGTCCCTGTCCCAGCAGACGCCGACCGCCTTCGGAGCACCGAATCCTTCGCCGTCGGACTCCGCTCCGAGCCCCGCTCCGGTCTCGGCTCCGACGGCAAGCACCCGGCCCGACCGACTGAGCACCGTCGCGCTGGTCATCTTCACAAGCGTCTACGCCTTCTTCTTCCCCCTCCACCTCGGCCACTTTCTCATCCCCGGGGACGCCGGCCCCGCAACCGGCCTCGCGCTCTACATCGCTCTCTTCGCCGTCGGCTGCGTCGCCTTCCGCCACCCGCTGGCCCGGGCCGCCCATCAGATGGCGGCCCGTAAACGGCGGGCCGTCCTCACTCTCATCGTGGGCGGACTCGTCACCTTGGTGATCGAACTCATCGGCGGCCTGGCGTCCTCGGCCCTGCTCAACCTCGCCGGCCTGTCCGGAGCAATCCTGCAGAATGACGCCAGCGTTGCCGAAATCATTCAGATGTTCCCGCCGATCATCATCGTCGTCGTGCTCGGGATCGTGGGGCCGATTGTGGAGGAGATGTTCTTCCGTCAGCTCCTCATTGGGCTCATCGAGCGCTTCGCACCGACATGGGTGGCTGTTGTCGTCTCCAGCGTTCTGTTCGGTGCGCTGCACATTCACTCGTTCGCGCTCTCCGAGGTACTGAGTGTCATCCCGCACGCCTTCTTCGGGCTCAGCTGCGGGCTGCTCTATGTCAAGACCGACCGCAACCTGCTCTACCCGGCGAGCATCCACTGCCTCAACAACCTCAGCGCCTTCCTGCCGCTCCTCCTGTACTGAAACGACTCCCCGCCACCCCGGCCGGGCGTTGCGGGAACATAAGCGTTTGCGCCAACGTCCTCGCAACATCGGCTCCGGTTGGCTTGCTCTCGACAGCTTCACTGTTGACGGCGCCCGAGGCGCCCCGTCAGCACGGGACACGAGGAGGAGATACAGACCACCACAGTCAGGCCGAGCGCCGGGAGCGGCATTCTCATCCATAACTTCCTGCCTCATTCCCTCCCTACAGCGCTCGGCCCGGAGCCTCACCTTCCCATCGAGGAGAACGGCTACTTCTCGAGCAGCAGGACCGTGGCCCTCACAGCGCACACTCTCCGCCATCGCATGGATCGCCTGCGCGACGGAGACCCGCTGCGAGACCGGAAGTCAGGAGGTCGAGGTGAGCAGGGGCGGAGAACAGCAAGGCTGCCTTGTCGGGACCACACCCGCCCCGGGGGAGACGGCACGTGCTTCAATCGGAGCATGGCAGTCGTCTCCCCCGTTCCGGTTCCGGGCCCCGTGCCCGGCGAGTCCGTCCTGACCGAATCCGATGCCTCGCTGCTGTTCGGCGGGGCACGCACCGCCTACACCTTCACCGACGAACCGGTGACGGACGCCCAGCTGCGGGCGGTCCACGAACTGGCCAAGTGGGCGCCGACGGCGGTCAACGCCCAGCCGTTGCGGGTGGCGGCCGTGCGGTCCCCCGCCGCCCGGGAGCGGTTACTGCCCTGTCTTCCCAGCGGTAATCGCGAGCAGGCCGCAGGGGCGCCTCTCACCCTCGTCTGCGCAGCCGACCGGTCCTTCGCCGAGTCCCTGCCGCGGTTGCACCCGCGCGGCGAGCGCTACCAGCGGCTGCTGGAGGAGGGCGGGGCGGAGATGCGGGCGCGGTGGGCGCGCGCCTCAGCACTGATCCAGACGGCTTACGTCATTCAGGCGATTCGCGCCGTCGGGCTGGCAGCCGGCCCCATGAACGGAGACGACGCCGAGGCGTTGGCGACCGAGTTCTTCGCCGGTCAGGACGTGGAGGTGCTGCTGGTCATCAACGTCGGCCACCCAGGGCCGGACGCCTACCAGGAGCGCAACCCACGCCTGCCCTTCGAGGAGGTCTACCAGGTGCTATGAGCCCAGCGGGTCGATCGCGCCCAGCCCTCGGGACCGGGCGGCATCGGCCAGGCGGGCATCATGAGTCAGCACCGTGACAGGGTGGCGAGGATTGTCCAGCAGCGTCGCAGTCGCCAGGTGAATCGCGTCAGGGGACTTGAGTTCACCAGTCAGGGTGCTGGCGCGCTCAATGACATCCGGGCCGATCTCGACGAGCTCCACCCCCGCGATGAACTCATCGACCACGCGGATATCGAAGTGCTCGAGATGCGCCGCCCGAGCCATCTCCACCGTGAGCAGACAAGAGGAGACCAGCCCCTCGGTGGCATGCGCATCCATGATGAGCCTTGCGGCCTCATCGGCTCCGGGCTGCCCGAGGAGGGAGAGCAGCGCCACCGAGGTGTCGAGGTAGATCACCTGTCCTCCTCGCGCTCACTAAGGAGGAACTGCTCCAGGTCGAAACCCTCAGGCGTCCCCCACCGCCTGGCGGGCAGCGCCCAGTCGCCTGCGGCCCGACGGACCTTGCCCTCACGGACCATCCGCCCGTACCAGGTCTCGTCATCACGGATCGGGACGATCTGGGCGATCGGGCGGCCACGGTCGGTGACCGTCACAGGCACACCAGTGGACTCGACCTCACGGTAGACCCGCCCGGCCTGCTGATTGACCTCCCGCAGTCCAACAGTCCTGCTCCCCGGAGAAACCGGCACACCCGCTGCACTCATGACACGAGAATACGACAAAGGTTCTACATGTACTACTTTGTGGCAGTGGGGGCGGAAGCGGGGTTGAAGGCTCGAGGTGCAGCGTCGCCCCTCTCGCCTACGGCCGGAAGATCGAGCTGTCCTCACTGACGTAGGCGACTGCGAGCCGCTGCGTCCAGGCCATCTGGCCGACGATCTTGACCAGCGCGTTCGCGTCCGACCAGCCGACGCTGATGTAGATGTAGTCGGTGCCGATGGTGTAGTCGGCGACCGGCAGCCCCTCGACCTCCCGCTCCTCCAGCTCCACCTCACTCAGAGCGTCGGGGCCGTTGTACGGCGGAAAGGTGCGGATGAGGTCGCGGTAGATGGACCTGATCGCCGGGGTGGAGCCGTCGATGGTGCTGAAGTCGCGCGGCCCGTCCCACTGGGCGACCGCCTGCTCCCACCACCGGGGGAAGTCCTCATCGGTCGTGGAGTCCGGCTCGAAGATCAGGAGGTCGTAGCTCATGGCCCGAGGCTAGGAGTGCGCCCCGTCACCGACCATGGACACCGCTCCCCACTGCGCCCCCGCCGATGACTCACCGGCCTCCAGACCGCGAGCGTCGGCGGTGCGCTCCATCCAGCCGCCCCGGCGGCGCAGGCGTGCCGGCACTGTGATGGTTACTGGGGTCAGGCGAGGTCAGGTGGCGTGAGTCCACCCGCGCTCACGCAGCTGGATTCACCTCATGGAATGCTGGACGACGTAGTCGACCCGGACGCTGGAGGCGAACTGCACCGGTTGTTCCGGTGGGCGCACGATCGCTCCCTCGTCACTGACATACGCCACGGCGAGCCGATGCGTCCACGCAAGCTCACTAACGGTCGTCACCAGCGTATCAGCGGCCGACCAGCTGACACCGACGTAGACGAGATCACCACCAACGGTGTACTCGGTGACCGGGAACCCCTGAGCGAGGCGAGCCTCAGCCTCATCATCGGTCAGCGCGTCGGGGCCGTTGAACGGCGGGAAGGCGCGGATGAGGTCACGGTAGAAAGACCTGATCGCCGGGGTGGAGCGCTCAATGCTGTCATAGCGATGCGGCTCCTCCCACTGGGAGACCCGATCCCACCACTGGGGAAAGTCCTCATCCGTGACCGCGTCCGGCTCGAAGATCAGGATGTCGTAGCTCATCCCCCAACCCTAAAACAGCATCCCCCACGCCAGCCATCCACCTCGGCACGCAACAACCTCCAGGCCGCGGGCAACTAAAAATGAGCGTCGCGAATAAACACCAAACCCGAACCTCGTTCACCATCGAGCACAAGCCCAGCATTCAGCTGTGGGCTTCAAAAGCGACATCACTCACAATTCGAAATTACATCTGCCCCAATCTCACCATATTCATTTTGCACACATAACGCAAATGCCAACAAAACAGAGAGATTACAGCTGAAGCAGTTGGAAAAATAACACTTCTTCGAACAGTCTCCAAACATCTGGCTATCATCTGACAAAAATACCTCCGCTAAACACGGTTTCTCGGACTAGAATATCTGCTGCCAAAAACTGCTTCCCGCAACTTGCTCCATCGCACTCGAAGTCGCATTTCGCCAGGTTCTTCACATTATCCTTGATGCACTCAATTATGTGGCCCGGCAGGGCTTCGAACTCGACGATTAATCGACCGAACAATTCATACATTCCTTCACTGGAGCCCTCTGTTCGCTCTTGTTGAAAGGCTTCACCTAGGCCCCAGTAATCAATAAAACTTTGTCGAATGATCGGCCACATGCATATTCTCGAAGCTATATATAGCGACAAAATTTCTGCGGGAACCAGAGGCATGCTCGAGTATTTGAGACTTACTCCCTCTCTCACCAAATGTATCAAGGTTTCAACTTCATTTTTGGAACACTCTAACTCCAACTCCGTTTTGATCTGATTATTATTCTTACGATTTACGGTTTTCGGAGTTAAACGATCGAGCCCCTCTTCAAACTTTTCTCTTGCCTCGACGTATTCGACATACCACCGTCGTTGCTGCCGCAAATAAGACGCAATCCAAGTTAAGAAAGTAAGAGAGAATCCGATCACTTGCACGATTCTATCGTCTGTCTTCCCTATGTTTCTTATAAAAGCTCCCACTAGCACCAGTATGAATGGAACTGGAAGCAGCGCCCACCCAGTGCTTTTCATGAACTTGGAAACACAAACAATATCAACATAAGGAGCTCGCCTCAGTGGAATATAAGAACTTTCAACAGCCACGCCTACAATCAGGCACGTTCCTGCCAGATAGGCAGGCACCACAGCATACTGGAACATATCATGTCCTTCTTGAGCCTGTTTGAAGGAAAGCCATACAACTATGAGCATCGCGGACATCAAATAGAGTGCGCAGATGAGTTGGATTGCAAACTGTATCCGCGCCCATTTCGTGACCTCGGAATGGTAGTTATGGTCTGCGCCAGGGTCATCCTTTGATTCTTGGCCTATATTGGGCTCGTCATTCGACTCATTTTTCGGATCCCAACCGCTAGAAGAAACAAATGTTGCGACGACTACTATTCCGAAAGAGTAATGTTGAACATCAGTGAGAAACGCTTCCATGGTCCAAGGCATGCCCCAAGACATCTTGAGCCACGCTTGTATCGACGCAAGAACCACTGATAAGACAACGCTGCCAGCCAGCAACCGGTCCATGCAGGGAGTTTTTTGCTGATTTTCGATATCTTTGTTGCCACACCAAGAGATAAGATAGATGAGGATAGCAATAAATATGCAGTCCGCGAGGCACCACCGCAAGATATCGACGATTCCCTTGATTAACCAAAGAGCTTTAGGGAAATACCACGTAGCAACACTGGCTCCCCAGAATAACACTACTAGACCTACACCGATAAAAAAGGGCCTTACGAGAAGGTAACGAAGGAAGGGGTGGCGCTTGGACTCATCCTTGGGATTCCTCTTAGATGACGTTAAGATATCAACGTAAAGGGCGATAATCACTGGACCTGTGATACACCAAATCCAGGTATTGACCACAGCACCAACTAGTTCTGAAGAACCAACGAAAACTTTCAATACCCAGGATAGAATTGTCAGAATTACGAAAGCCCCGCAAATTAGTTTGCTCCGTAGTTTGGCGTTTCGTAAACGTGTTATTAAGGGACCACCTGAACGCGACGAGATCACGCCGACGAAAAATAAGATCGACTGAGGTCCAACAATCCCCCATTGATATATTCCGAGCACGATGCTAACAAATCCATTAAGGTTGAAGTAGAATTTAGCCACCACTGGACTCAACACACCAACGATAGCAACCAGCGTGATTATGGCGCTCCTAAGAGGCCGTTTTTTATCCCACAGGCGACCAGATACTGACTCAATGCACATACGGATAGCACGCTTCCTTATGAGATATAGCGAGCACCGCTTCAGAAGCATATTCCTGACTTCATCGACATAGCGAGACATTTCCTCGGCTTCAATCATTGCACTACCTGAACTCGACACAATAACCACCTTCTCACTTTACTGTACTTCCGACACAGAATGCCGAACATAGCATGCCAAATTTCAATAATTTGATCGGCAATAGTCGAGGACGGTTCCTCTAAGTCACCCTCTGAGAGGTGCAGAACTGTTTTTGCCGCTTGCATGTTGTTCAGCTCACCAGTTCTTGCTTTTCATTCAGGAAGCGCCTGTGGGGACCTCCCCCCTCTTTAGGTATGCAATTCGCGCGCTCGGCAGACCATCATCGCCCACTGTCACAAGTACACCGGTCTGTTCGATCAGAAGTTATAATATCCTTTTCGCCCGATACCACCATCTCACGCAGGTCGGTACTGCGATCTGCCGAGGGCTCAGCAGAGTCCACCGATGAGTTTGCTGCATTCATGCGTCCAGAGTAGCTGATCGCTGTGACGTACTCCTCAACATAGCCCCCTTTGAACAGTTCACAGGAGGACTCATGACTCTAGGCGGCGAGTCATTCCTTCAGCTACGCCGAACGGTAGGTGAAGCGGTCCCAGCCCAGGGCCTCGATGCGCTCGGCCATGCGCTCACACATCCCGTCCCAGCCGGGCGCCACGACGTCGAACTCACCGCTCGTCCCCTCAGATCGGGCCTGCTGGAGGGCGTAGACCCGCGCCCCCGCCGCGTGCACCCGCCGGGCCACCTCGACGGCGTCGTCGGCCGTCACGTCTCCGGGCACCACGGTGGTGCGCACCTCGAAGTCCGGCCCGCCACGGCCGGCCGCCTCGAGGAGCACCTCCAGGCTCTCCCAGGCCTTCGTGGCCGCGTTCGCCCGGCCGACCACCTGCCCGTAGTGCTCGGGCAGGGCCTTGATGTCCAGCCCCACCCAGTCGACGAGCCCGGCCTCGATCATGTCCCGCAGCCGCCGCGGGTAGGGCCCGGCCGTGTGCAGCCCCACCTGGAAGCCCATGTCGATGACCTCGCGGGCGGCGTCGGCCAGGGCGTCCTGGCGCAGGGCCTCACCGCCGGTGAGGACGACGCCGTCAAGCAGCCCGCGCCGGCGGCGCAGCAGGGCGCGTACCTCCTCCCAGGCCACCCGGCCGGGCGTGCGGGTGGGGATGAGGTCCCGGTTGTGGCAGTAGAAGCAGTTCCAGGGGCAGCCCTGCAGGAAGACGGTCGCGGTCAGGTGGTCGGGCCAGTCGACCGTGCTCATGGGGACGAGCCCGGCGATCACCAGAGCATCAGCAGGGCAGGTCAACCGGAATCTCGTCTCCTCAGCCTCAGGCATCGAGGCCAAGAGCCGCCGCGATCTCATCAAGACGGCGCGTCTTGATCTCACCGCGCCGCACCGCCTCTGCTTCCGCCTTCAGCGCGTACGCGTACTCCAAGTCATCGATGTAGGACTCGACGGCCTCACGCACGTAGAACGTTGCCGACCGACCGGTCTGGCTCCCGAGGTCATCGAGCCGACGCTTGAGATCCTCTGGCAGCCGTACGCTCAGAACTGCTGTAGACATGTTGACAGCATAAGTGCCAGCCACAGGCTTCCTGACGCTGTGGTCAAGTCGTTTCACCGCCTTCTCGGCGCGAGGCGTGAGCTCAACGCTCCAGTCCGCCACCTACCCTCCTTTCCTTCTTCGTCGCGAACCCTCAGGCGCTGACCGCGCTCAGGCGCGAGACGGCCGGGCCGTGGCCGCCGGCGGCGACCTCGGTGAACATCTGCCGCTCGGCGTACTCGCCCTTCTTGCCGATGTTGAAGGAGCGCACCGGGCGGAAGTAGCCCATGACGCGCGTCCACACCTCGCACTCGACCGGCTCGGCCTCGGGATGGAGCTCGGCGCACTTGTCGCAGGTCAGGTGCTCGCCGGCCAGATATCCGTGGACCGGGCAGATGGAGAAGGTCGGCGTGATGGTGATGTAGGGCGTGCGGAAGGCGGTCAGGGAGCGGCGCACGAGCTCCTTGCAGGCGGCGGCCGAGGAGATCCGCTCGTTCATGTACAGGTGCAGGACGGTGCCGCCGGTGTACTTGGTCTGGAGCTCCTCCTGCATCTCCTGGGCCTCGAAGGGGTCATCGGTGTAGCCCACGGGGATCTGGGAGGAGTTCGTGTAGTAGGGGTTGGTCTCCGTTCCGGCCTGGAGGATGCCGGGGTAGCGCTTGCGGTCCTCCTTGGCGAAGCGGTAGGTGGTGCCCTCGGCCGGGGTGGCCTCGAGGTTGTAGAGGTGGCCGGTGGCCTCCTGGAACTCGACCATCTTGTCGCGCACGTGGTCCAGGAGGCGCACGCACATGGCGTGGCCGCGCGGGTCGGTCAGGTCGTAGGCGTCGTGGGTGAAGTTGCGGACCATCTCGTTCATGCCGTTGACGCCCAGGGTGGAGAAGTGGTTGTCGAGCGTGCCGAGCCACCGCTTGGTGAAGGGGAACAGGCCGGCGTCGATGTGGTGCTGGATGACGGTGCGCTTGAGCTCGAGGGTGTCGCGGCCGATCTCGAGCAGCTCGTCGAGCCGGGCGGTCAGGGCGGCCTCGTCGTCGGCGTAGAGGTAGCCGAGCCGGGCCATGTTGATGGTGACGACACCGACCGACCCGGTCTGCTCAGCCGAGCCGAACAGGCCGTTGCCGCGCTTGAGCAGCTCGCGCAGGTCGAGCTGGAGGCGGCAGCACATGGAGCGGATCATGCCGGGGTCGAGCTCGGAGTTGATGAAGTTCTGGAAGTAGGGCAGGCCGTACTTCGCGGTCATGGTGAACAGGAGCTCGGTGTTGGGGGCGTCCCAGTCGAAGTCGCGGGTGATGTTGTAGGTGGGGATGGGGAAGGTGAAGACGCGGCCCTCGGCGTCACCCTCGGTCATGACCTCCATGAAGGCGCGGTTGATGAGGTCCATCTCCGCCTGGAGGTCGCCGTAGGCGAAGTCGCAGACCTCGTCGCCGATGAGGGGGTGCTCGTCGGCCAGGTCCGCGGGGCAGGTCCAGTCGAAGGTGAGGTTGGTGAAGGGCGTCTGGGTGCCCCAGCGCGAGGGGACGTTGAGGTTGAAGATGAGCTCCTGCATGCACTGCTTGACCTGGGCGTAGGTCATGTCGTCCAGGCGGACGAAGGGCGCCATGTAGGTGTCGAAGGAGGAGAAGGCCTGGGCGCCGGCCCACTCGTTCTGAAGCGTGCCCAGGAAGTTGACGATCTGCCCGACCGCCGAGGAGAAGTGCTTGGCGGGGCCGGCGGCGATGGCGCCGGGGACGCCGTTGAAGCCCTGCTGGAGGAGGTCCTTGAGGGACCAGCCGGCGCAGTAGCCGGCGAACATGTCCAGGTCGTGGATGTGGAGGTCCGCGTTGCGGTGGGCCTGGCCGGCGACGGCCGGGTAGACCTGGCTGAGCCAGTAGTTGGCGACGACCTTGCCGGAGGTGTTGAGCATCATCCCGCCCAGCGAGTAGCCCTGGTTGGCGTTGGCGTTGACGCGCCAGTCGGAGCGGTCCAGGTACTCGGTGATGGTGGCGATGGCGTCCACGGTGGGGCGCTCGCCGCGGGCGACGGCCGAGTCGGCCGAGCCGGGGGCCACGAGGCGCGGGTCGGTGGCGGGGGTGGCAGCCGACGGCTGCGCCGAGCCGTCAGCTGCGGGGGTGGTGGAGGCAAGGTTCTTCTCGAGCACGGGTCTCTCCGATGGTCCTTCTCGTTCCTGTTCGCGGCCCTGCCGAGCACGGATGGGGCCGGTTCTTCCGGGTGCCGTCAGCGGCTGCGCGCTGCCTGCGGGGAGCGGGGCGGTCGGCGGCACCGGTGCCGA
>ERZ772940.174-NODE-174-length-35293-cov-36.6507_pt1 | contig 35293 bp, 46 predicted proteins | sample MGYA00511682_ERZ772940 | MGnify/ENA primary metagenome ERZ772940 (study PRJEB29015, sample SAMEA2737922) | human oral metagenome | biome: human oral; feature: human-associated habitat; material: dental | place: China | collected 2031 ... | reverse complement strand
CAGGCGGTGCGGACGATGACGATGCTGCCGGCGGGGGCGGTGGCGTAGGAGCCTTTCTGGGCGCCCGCGTGGCCGCCGCGGAGGGTGAGGGTACGGTAGGCGGGCCGTCCCGGGGTCGGCCGGTTGGATTCGACTCTCCAGGTGGCGCCCTCGCGGATGATGAGGCTGCCGGCAGAGACGTCCTCGATTGGGGTGGGCTTGGTGGGCTGGTGAGGGTACATCACCTGGTGTTCCTTTCTGGGGTCATGGGAGGCCTTCTGGCGGCCTGTCAGTGGGGGGTCTTGGTGGTCGCCTGGGCCGCGTCTTTGAGGGCGCTGTAGAGGCTGCCGAGAGTGTCTGCTGGGCCGTAGGGAATGTGGGCCGGCTGACCGCCGCGAGGATGGATGGTGACCCGCCCGTCTTTGACGGTGACCTTGGTGCCGGCGGGCAGTTCCTGGTCGGCGATGACGTTCCACGCGGCGATCCGGGCGATGGTGGCTGCGTTCATTGGTGGCTCCTTCCGGGTTGTGGGCGATCGTTCAGAGAGCGTTGAGGGCGTCCGCGTCGAGGCGGCCCATGGTGGTCAGCCAGGCGCAGAGATCGCCGTGGAGGCCGCTGTTGGGGGAGCCGTCGTAGGGGAGTCCCCACTGGTCGACGTCCTGGTAGACCCGCTCGCCGTCGAGGGTGAGGGTGAACCGGGTGAGGGCGTTGCCGGCCGCGTCGGTGCGGGGGGCGGCGTTCAGCTGGGCGGTGGTGTTCATGTCTGTTTCCTTTCTGTTGGTTGACTTATCAGACACGGTCAATGCTCCTACTGTGTGGGTCGCCCATCAACCCGTCCGCCCGTGAGATCGGCCACACGAGCGTTGGGGGGTGGGGGGCGTGGGAGGGTCCGGCCCCCTCGGACGCCGGGGATGGCGGAGAGGACCGGACCGCGGGACGTCGCGGGGCCGCATATCAAGAGTACCCCGCGACGTCAGCGTCACGACCAGAGGCGCCAACCGGACGACGTGCCGCCGCCCAACTCGAACGTCAACACGGCCGGCGCGGACGAGTCGCCGGAAGCGTTCTGGAACCAACTCGAACCCGGATCCGCGGTCGGCGCGCAGATGATCTGCCGGCTGTCCCCGGCCGTCTGCACCGAGAAGGAATGCCAGTGGCCATGCAGAAGCACCCGGGCGTCCTGCATGCCCGCCACGCATCCGAACGCCTGCCCCCGGAACCAGTCCGCGACCCGGCTCTTCGATCCGGCGGCATGGCCGTGGGTGACCCCCATGACCGTCCCGTCGGCGGCCCGCACGGTCAGCGACTCCAACCGCTTCTCTGGTACCTCGAACTGAACGTGCTCGTAGCCGGGCCGGCCGGCAATGATCTGCCGGATGTTGTCGGCGATCAGAAGCCCGTAGTCGTCCCCGGGGAACGAGGCCCTATTGCTGCGCCCGATTCCGGTACGTACCTGGCAGTGGTTCGACGGGACCGCCACGTAGGTGACCTCCGGGGCGGCCGGCACCAGAGCCCGGAGCGCGTCAGCGAGCAACGCCTGCGCCGTCCTGATCTGATATGTGAGCGGCAGGTCATTGGTCTGCGCCTGGCTGACCGTGTTGCTGAACCCTTCGGTGGAGTCGCCGCAGTCCACGAGGATGACCTTCCGGAACCGGCCGGTCACATGGTCGGCGATCTGGGCGGCAGAGGAACGGACCCGGCGGACGGTCTCCTCGGTGCCGCCACCTCGGTCAGTCTTCCCGATCTGCAGGTCGGACATCACGACCACAACCGTCGACGGGGTTGACATCTCAGGGGCCGGGCCGGCCGGCTCTGCGAAGATCGGCGCAAGATCCTCGTAACGGTGGGCCTGCACCTCGCTGCGCTCGGCAACGCCAGGCTTGTACGTGATCTTCTCGTACGACCCGTCGGCCAGACGCACTGTCTTCCCGCGGGCCGTGATGGCTTCGACGGGCACGCCGAAGTACTCGTCAACGCCGCCTTTGCCCATCTCGCTGCGCCGCTTCAGCGCCTTCCTGTGACGCCTGACGGCGGCCTCGGAGGTGCCGTACTCGTCGGCGATGGCTTGGTTGGTGCGCCGCTGATGCTGCGGCAGGGCGTCGTTCTCAATGATCGCCTCGTCCAGGGGGGTCATTCGCTCAGCTCCTTCTTGTAGTTGTTCGCCCACTGGCGGAGCTTGAACATGTTGAACCCTGCCCAGTGGTCGACGGTATCGCCGCTGCGCTTGTCGATCACATAGCAGACCGGGGCGGCCGTGTAGTTGTTCGTGGAGGCGATCGCCTGCGCGGTGTCGTCGTCCTTGTACTTCGTCTCCAGGTAGGGTGTGCTGTTCTTGGTCAGGTACCGCTTCGAGGAGCGGCACTGCTGACAGGACGGCTGCGAGGCGATCATGATCTCGAATGAAGCCATTGGTTTATGTCTTTCGTTTTATGAGGGTCTACGTGTAGTGAGGTGGGTGGGGGTACTCCCTGACGGTTTCCCCCCACCTGTGACGCCCGTCAGAACGGGGCGTTGAACGTGTTGGACGTGGTCGGGGCGAGTGCCTGCACGCCGCCGGCCCTGTCGGATTTCCTGATGTACCCGAGGAGCTTCGGGAATCGGACCTCGAGGGCGACGCCGGACTTGGAGCCGGACTCCCAGTTGCGGCGGATGAGCGCGCCGGTTATGGACACCTGGTCGCCTTTGCGGAGGATGTCGCCGAGGTAGTTCTCCCGGTCGCCGAAGAATGTGGCGTCGACGTACAGCGGGTCGCCGTCGTCTTCCCATTGCTTCGTGTCTCGGTTCTGGGTTCGCCTGGTGGCGGCCATGGCGAGCTTCAGCATGGCGGTGCCTGACTGCGCGTACTTGATCTCCGGGTCTCTGGTGAGCGTCCCCGTAACGGTGATCTCAGCGGCCATTGGTGTTCCTTTCGTTGAACAGGTTGATGATGGTGACAAGGTCGGTGACGGTCATGGTCACCCACTGGTCTTCGGGCTTGTTGTTGCCGTGTCTCTTGTGGATGACCACTCCGGCCGCCCCGCCGATGTTGCCGGCTTCAGTGTGCGCTTCCCGAGTCCACCTCGGCAAGTCCATGCGGGTAACGTTTTTGCATTCAATGGCGATGCGCTTGCCGGCGAGGTGGACTCCGGCTATGTCGCCGGAGTCGTGGGCACCAGTCTTGACTTGCCGGTCGACGTGGAGGCCGTACAGCCGGTCGTTGAGGTGGTTTGCGATGAGCCGTTCGAACCGGGAGCCGGCGGCTTTCGCGGACCTCAGGTTGCGTCCCATGCTTCGCACAGCTCCTTCTCGACCCGATCGTGGATGGCGGTCAGCTGGTCCTGCAGGTATGCGCGCATCTCGGTGGTGTCTTCCTGTCGGGAGGTCAGGTAGGCGGTGGCGTCTGCGAAGTGTGTCTGCAGGGAGTCGAGGCCGGCCTGCCAGGAGTCCCTGGCGGCGATGTTGTCGACGTGCCTGCGCGCGTACCAGCGGGCTTTCGCCATGTCCTCCCCGTACGTGCTGCCATCCTTGACGCCGGCGCGGAGCGCGTACTTCAGGACGTTGCCGATCAGGAACGTTTCCCGCTCGGTCAGGTTGATGGCCTCGACGGGCCACCGCGTGTAGTGGGCGGGGTGATTCACGTTGTCGCTCATGAGATCACCACCACAGGCTCGCCGCTGGGTTCGATGTGGAACAGGTCCCAATCGCCGGGCACCACCTCTCGCCTGCCGTGCATGACGATCGGAACAGTGGCTTGCTCGTAGTCGGCGTCCGCCTTGGTGGGGGTGACTACGGGGATGTTGCCGTACCGGTCGGCGATCTCTTGCAGCTCGCGCGCGAGGCCGTCGACGGTGAGGTAGGTCCTGTTGTCCATCTTTTTTTCCTTGTCGTTCATGAGATCACCGCCATGGGGGTGCCGTCGGGGTCTGCGCGGTACTGGTCCCAGCCGGCGACGTGGCCGGTCTTGGTGGTGTTGATGACGGCTAGGGTGTCCGCCTGTTCGTAGTCGAGCCCGCCGTCGGCAATGACGGCGACGGGGGTGTCGTTGCCGTAGCGGAGGGCGGCGTCCTGCAACTGCCCTATGAGCTGGCCGATGGTGAGGCTGCCGGCGCTGCCGGCGGCGTAGTCGCGGCCCGTGGCCCCGGTTCCGGTGGACCCGAATCCGCCCGCGCCGCGGTCAGTGTTGTCATCCACGATGCCGGGCTCGTAGTCGACGGGGGGCAGGGGAAGGACAATGAGCTGGCAGATGCGATCCCTGGCGGCGACAAGGACCGGTTCGGTAAGGGCAGTGACAAGGACCTTCAGGTTGCCGCGGTACCCGGAGTCGATGACCCCTACGCCGTGGGGGATTGTGAGTCCCTTCCGCCCGGCGGACGACCGGAGGGTCAATTGTCCGTAGTAGCCGTCCGGGATGGCGACCCTGACGCCGAGGTCGATCGTGTACACGGCGCCCCTGCGCACCAGGCAGGTCTGCCCTTCAGGGACGTACAGGTCGAGGCCGGCGTCTGTGTCGTGGGCTCGGACTGGGTCTGTCACGTTCATTGTCTTCTGGACGATGATCTTCATGAGTGTTCCTTTCTGTTCCACGGGGACCGGTCCCGGCCCTTCGTTAGATCATGTGGTTCGGCGTGGTAATTGTCAATGTCGTCTTCATCCCATGCGAGCGGGGAGTGCGCGCCGGAGTCAACCGCAGTCTTGTGGGCGACCTGCGACCCGTAGTTCACGGGGGCGAGGTTGCATTGGTTGCGGGACCAGGCGCACGCGATGAGGAGCCTGTCCTCTTCGGGCACGTACTCGCCTGCGCGGCCTTTCCGCACTGACTTCAGTTTCACGCCGGCCATGTCGGCGATCCGCTGTTCGGAGTGGCCGATCCACATGAGAGACAGGATTCGCCGTTGCACTCCGATCGGGGTGACGGTTCGGAGGTTCACTGCTCCTCCTGCGGCTCCGCGTTGATGCCGGCCGCCCATTTGTCGATGACGGCGGACAGAGAGTCGGGGTCGTCCATGCTGGCCCCGGCGGCCTGCGCCTGCCGCCAGACTTCGTTGGCGTCCCGTCCGGTCTCGTGGCAGTAGTCCATGAGGATGGTGCGGGTCATGTCTCGCTGCGTGTGGTCCTCTTTGGGTTCCTGCCGGGCGTTCTGCGTGGGCGCGGATTCCAGCTCCTCCGGCGTGTAGACGGTGCCCGCGAGGGCGTCCGATGCGCCCTGGCGGCACACCTCGGTGATAGCGCGGGCGCGGAGCATCTGTCGCGGGTACTGCTGCCACGGGCCGCGGCTGCCCCACAGGCCGGCCGCCCGCGCTTTCGTCTTGTCCCAGGTGACAGTGAATTCGTAGTCGGGGTCGTCGGCGCGGATCAGGGTCGCGGTCACAGAGTCGCCGTCTTCGTGGAGGCGCAGCTTGTGGCCGGCCCGCCTGACGACGGCGCCCATAAGGTCCGCGGACATTGTCATCTTGCCGCGGGCCACGACCATTGACTGCATCACCTGCGTGTATGGGACGCCCAGGGCGTCGCCGATGTCCATGGCCCACACAATGTCGGCGGGCTTGCCTCGGTATTCAGCGGGGATCAGTGTGGACTGGGCGACGATTTTTGCGTGCTCGATACGGTCTGTCATCGGGGTGTTCCTTTCATCATTGTGCCGAGGAGCTGGTTGGCTACGTCTGCGGGGTGCGCGTCGCATTGGTATGGCATGTCCACGGTTGATCGGCCAGCGTGCATGGTGACTCCAGCCCGGCCGACGTGGACGGACATAAGGTTCTGGTCCCCCCAGTAAATGTGCAGTGTTGCGGCTTCGCCGTCAACCATAGGCTCCTCGATGAGGTAATCCGGGCCCGAGTGGTCGCGGATGCAGACGTCGGCGATGACCTTGGCCATAGCGACCCTGTCTGCGATGCTGGCGTAGCGGCCGATCATGACCACTCCTCGCGGGCGTCGTTGAGGGCCCGGCGGATCGCATTGTAGATGGCGTCCTTCGTGCCGTTCGGGTCGCAGACGTAGCGGCTGCCAGCGGCGTCCAATGTGTACGTGCCGTCCTCGTCAATGCCGGCGATCACATTGCCGCGCTCGGTGCGGGCCTCAATGTACGGAGATCCGTAGGTAGTGCGCCGGAAGGCGGCGTACTCGCCGTAGCCGAGGTGCTTGCGGATAGCTTCGAGGAGCGGCACGAGAAGGCGGGCCTGGTGCAGAGGTGACATTGATGGGTTCCTTTCAGTTGGTTGGTTCAGCGGTTGCCGAAGTAGTCCTGCTCCGCGTCAGCGGCGGCTCTAGCCTCGGTGAGCGCGAGGTCGAGGAGGTCACCGAAGCCGCTCTCCTCGTCTGCGTAGTGGTGGTACGCGCGGTCGTAGGGGCTGGTGTAGTCGAGGAGACCGTTGCGCCAGGAGATGGAGGAATGGTTGACGGCGGTTGAGATGACCAGCGTCGGGTCGCCGCTGCGATCGTCCCTGCCTGTTGACAGGGACTCGCCTTCCCGGAGTAGTGGACGCAGGTAGGCGATCACGTCGGCGAAAACCACTTCGGGGTCCGGCGGCGGCTCCGGGGCGCCGTTGCGGCGGGCGTGACCGAGGACAGCTTCAACAGTCCGGTCGGGTTCGCCTACGCCGGGCCCCCACACTTCAAGGGCGCCTTCCGCCTCGATGGCGTACAGGCTTTCCGCCTCGATGATGTACACCCACACGGGCAGTCCTGAGGTGGTGATGATGTACATGCGGTCGCCGAAGGCTCTGTGGTTGGTGGGCTCCTCGACCATGACCTCCCCTTCGATGAGGTGGGAGCGGAGAAGGCCTTCAATGTCGGAGAGTTGCATTGGTGGTTCCTTTCAGCTGTGGCGGATGTTGATTGTTTGGGTGCGGCCGGTGGTCGGGTCGGTGTAGGTGGCGTGCTTCCGGTAGGCCATCTCGGCCCGCTCGACGCGCCGCCTGTATCTGATGGCTGCCGCTTTCGCGGGCCTGGGCCGGTTTCTCATCTCAGTATTCTGGGGAATGTTCATGGCAGTGGCAGATTTCTCAAAATATTTTCCGCGGCAGCTTCGGTGTTCTCGCATTTGAATTCCAGATTCCACGGGAGGGGTTTGTTGGACGAGACGACAATGATACTGAGGTCGTTGTTTATGACCGCGACGCCGCGACCTGGAATCACGACCGCGCACCTCCGAACGTTCCCTGCCGCGGACATCACGGTAACGGCTTCCACTTTGGCGGGGAGCCCGCGCCGGCCAATTTCCTTGGCGACATCTAAGGCCATCGTCCGCGGGTTCCTCTTGCGTCGATGGAACATCAGTCCTCCTCGAGGGAGAGGAAACCCCCGACGATCCGGCCGGCATCCCTGAAGGTGGTCGGGTAGGAGACGTGGGCGCCGACCTTCGACACGTACACGATGCGGTTGTGGTGGACGGCGACCTTCGCGGTGCAGGTGGCGCTGCCGTTCTCGGCGATGGCTACGACCGCAGCATCGGGGTAGCCGGCTCGGCCGACCTCGGTGGCTACGGCGCCATAGCTGATCGTGTTCTCGCGGACCCACTTGGCGACGAGGGTTGCGGTGTCGTTCTGAGCGGCGGTCGACAGGTACATGCGGTGTTCCTTCCTAAAGCCGTAGGAGCGTTTCTGAGGGCCGCTCAGCGTGCGGCCGGTGCCTGGTACCGGACCGGGGCCGTTCGGGCCGCAGCGTGGCGGAGAATGGCCTTCCTGCGGTTGCTGGACCGGGTGGCTCGGATGGCGGCCGGCAGGCCGACGACGAGCCCGAGGACGACGACCATCGTGACGTGGCCGGTAACCAGGGCGAAGGCGGAGGCCAGGACCCAGACGATGCTGAGGGTGGCGACCCAGGTGATCAGGGTGGTGCCGGCCTGGCTGGGGAGCTGAGCGGTGGTGTTCATTTGGTTCCTCCTCGGTGGGGGTTGATTGAGTTGACGGAATCAATCTACGGCGTGTCGACACGCCGGTCAACCCGTGTCTCGGTGACGTTGGTCACGGTCGAGGGGGGCGCGGGGGGGTATCAAAATGAGACGACAGGGGGGTATCAAAATGAGACCCAAACCTTATCCAAGAGAATAAACACCCCCCCTACCCCCCCGGTGCCGGCGCTCCCCGGCGTCCACACAGGCGCGACCCACGCCGGCGCCAGGGGCGGAACCCATCCGGCCGGCATGCGGTATGGTTGACCCCGTTGGTTGATCGGCTGACCTCATGGTTTTCTTGTTGTGTTCCCCAGAGGTCAGCCGGGGCCCGGGTCGAGCCAAGAAGCTCCCCGGGCCCCACCAACCAGCCAACCAACACAACAGCCAACACAACAAGGAGAAAACACATGGAGTGCTTCAACAGCCAGGTCATCGGCGCCATCAACATCCGCCCCTACTGGAAACGTCGCGACCTCACCGGCGGAGACATCGCCACCCTCACCGCTCTCTGCACCTGGTGGAACTGCGAACACATCTACCCGTCATGGGCCGCCATCGAACAACGCTCAGGACAGTCTCGCCCCACAGTCGCCCGCGCACTCAAGCACCTCACCGAACTCGGCATCATCGAAACCCGTCACGTCGCAGGCGGCGCCAACGAATACGCAATCCACCTCGACGCCCTCCTCAACCACGACGGCCTCATAGCCGCAGGAGCCACCAGCCACGACCGAGCCACCGAGCAGCCGCGGACTTACAAGCCCCTCACCCCCATCGCCGACCGAGTCACCGAAAACGACATCGACCGCGCCCGCGCCAGACGCGACAAAGCCGCAGCCAAGAAACAGGCCCAGAAGACGCAGGAAGCCCAAGAGCGAGCTGAATTCAACCAGGCCTACCCAGGCACCAAAGCCACCGCCCGAGACTGGCAGAAAGCGCGACAGCACGCCACAGCCCAAGAAATCACCGACGGCGCACGCGCCTACGCAGACCAATGCCGCCGACGGGAAACACCCGCCCGATACATCCGCACCGCCCGCCGCTGGCTCGAAGACCACGACTGGGAGAACTACCAGCCCCGAACACCAACCGACTCCACCGACCTCCTCGGCACCCCCCGCATCGATAACCCCGAACTCGTCAACGCAGAAACCACCCCTGAACTCATGGCCAACATCGCAGCCATGTGGAACAACGCGACCAACAGCTGAACCCGCCCGGAAAAAGGAACACGCAAATGGAAACCATCACCATCGAACAATGCCTCGTCGGTTCCGCCCTCGCAGGCAACGAAGCACAAACCGACACCACCTGGGCCACCACCCCAGACATGATCGCCAACACCAGGTACGCGGTCCTCTGGGGAATCATCCGCGACCACTGGGCAATGGGCAGAGTCCCCACCCCCGCTTCCGTCCTCGCTGAAGTCCACAAGCCAGCCACCGGGGAAGACATCCTCGACTGCGTGCACGCGTCCGTGAACCCTGTCGACGCGGACCACTACGCCCGCCTCGTCCAAGAAGCATCCGCCAAACGCGCCGTCCACGACGTACTCACTCGCGCCGGGCAGCTCCTCCAGGGCGACGCCACCGCCGCCGAAGTCGCCTCCTGGGCACAGTCCCACATCGGATGCACCGCCCCCGACGGAGACACCGTCTCCATGCCATCCCTCATCGACCAGTGGTACACAGCCAAGAAAGCCACCGGCGTCCACACCCCATGGGCATCCGTCAACGACATTGTCGGCATGCACCGCGACGGCGGCCTCCACGTCATCGGCGCTCGGCCCGCAGTCGGCAAAACTCTCTACGGCCTGTACCTCACAGCATGCGCCGCACGCAACGACCGGCACGTCCTCTACGTGTCCATGGAAATGCCAGCCCGCGAACTACTCCCCAGACTCCTGTCCCAGGCCACGGGTGCTGCACTGAAGTACACGACCAGGGAAGAGCCCACACCATCCGACCTCGCCGACGTCCTCAACCGGGCTGCAGCCCAGATGGCGGCCCTGCCCGTCCACATCAGCGACAAGGCCGGCATGTCCGTCGAACAGGTCGCAGCTCTCGCACGCACCCTCCACCACAAGAAGAAGCTCGGCGCCGTCGTCATCGACCACATGCAGCTCCTCGCCCCGTCCCGGGGCGTGCCCGGTTCCTCACTCAGAGAGATGGTCACCTACCAGTCGAGAGCATTGAAGGAACTGGCCCTCGAACTCGACGTTCCCGTGTTCGCCCTGTCGCAGCTGTCCCGCGCCTCCGAGATGAGGGACGACCTCGCCCCGAAGCTCGCCGACCTCCGCGAGTCGGGCAGCATCGAACAGGATGCGGACACCGTCACCCTCCTGTCCCTGCCCGTGCGCAACGGTGTTCCTGACAGGACGCGGCTGGCCGTGTCGATAGCTAAGAACAGGCACGGCGCAACAGGGGATGCTGAGCTCATCCGCCAGCCCGCCATGGCCGTCCTCGCAGAACCCACCCCACAGGGCCGCTGACAGGCCCGCAGACGGACGAACCCCCCTCACCTGGTACTCGGGTGCAGGGGGTTGTCCGTTGGGCCGGCAGCGTCGCTTACACGGCCTCCGTGCACCCAGGGGGCCCGGATACCATAGGAACATCCGCACCAACCGATAAGGGAGACCGCAATGACCCGCACCCTCTACGCCACCGCACTCATCTCCGGCATCCTCTCCGCCATCCACGCCGCACTCCTCTGGTGGGCCGGCTTCACCACCGGGGAGCTCGACATCTCCACCTCCCTCCTCTGGACCGTCGTCTCCGCCGTCTGCCTCGCGTCGCTGCGCCCCATCCGCTGGGCCCGCAAGCACGGCAGCCGACCAGGCTTCCACCGCCGCTGACCCCCGGATCCCCCGACACCATCACAGGCGCCGGGGGATCCGCCTATCTCCTCGCTCCACACCGCACCACCCACCACAGACAGGGACCTCGTACCCAGGAGAACCGGACGCCCCACCCACGCGCCCGCGCCCCGTTGGGGCTATGACACCAAACCAGAGATATCTAGGTAGTAGACAGTAGGCACCTGTGGATATGTGGATAACCCCACCTTCCATTGCAACCCCAACGATCCGCAACCCACAACCACCTGCGGGTAACTCGGGTGGTGCAGTGAATCACTTGTATGCACAACCACTTATCCACAAGTTATCCACAACCAATCCACAGGGATACCCACAGAGTTACCCACATGACCCAGCACACAGGGCAGGACTAAAGACCCAACCCGGGGAAACTCAAACACCAGAAACCCGCAACCCAAACACCCCCCACCCAGACAGGAACCACCCAACCACCCCACACCCCCACCACCCCACCTAGGATGGGCACATGGCATGGACCACCAGCACACGCAGACAACGACTCCCAAACAACTGGAACAAAATAAGACAACAAGTCCTACAAAGAAACAACAACAAATGCGCAGGACTCCCCCACCCAATGGGCACACCCACCCAGATAGCCAGGGGCACCACCACCCCCACCGGGAGGTGGCACGCCGCCGGATGCAACCGCCACGCCACAGACATCGACCACATCACACCCGGAGACAATCATTCAATAGACAACCTGCAACCCCTCTCCCACGCCTGCCACCACGCCAAGACCACCGCCGAGACCCTCGCGCGCACCGCCACACGACACGCAATGACACAACACAAACACGCGCCGCACCCAAACATGCAACAAACACAAAACAAAAACAAAACGAAACAAAACGAAGAAAAACCAAACGAAACGCGCAACAGAAACTTGCGCGAACGCTTCACATGAAAACGAAAAAAATCCGCGACCGAAACGCGAAAAACACCCTGGCACCGCCTCCCCCCCCACCCCCGGAAAGGACCGCCGGAGGTAGCAATCACCCGGCGCGATGCCCGATTCGCCAGGATTTCGGGTGAGCGCCGCCATACGACGGCCCCGCTACCCTGGTACCAACCACCCCGACCCGACGGGGCACAACAGACAGGAGGGCAGATGTCAGCATCACCCGCAACCGCCGCAGCCCAGATGGAGTACTGGGCCACCTGCGGCCCCGGGAAACCACAAGGAGGTGACTACAGCGTCGGATACTCGCAGCCCGACCGGTGGATGGCATACGAACGGTCCACCGACCTTGGCTGGCTCACCGCGGACGCCAACATGGACTGTTCCGCCGGCGTCGCCGCCGCCTGGAACTTCGCGTTCCACGCCGACGGGGAACCCTGGAACTCCAGCATCATGTTCCCCAGGGACACATACACAGGCAACATTCGCGGCTACGCCGCCTCCAGAGGCTTCGAGGACGTCCACTGGGACGACAGCAGCCTCTACCCGGACGGCGGCCTCCAGCTCGGCGACCTGATCCTCTCCGAGGCGGCCTCAGGAGGCGCCGGGCACGTCGCCATGGTCACCAAGGGCGGGCTGTCCGAGGCGTGGATCGCCGAAGATGGTTCCATCGACGGGTACATCGGCGACCAGACCGGCTCCGAGTGTCGATGTGTGTCCTATGAGGGCCACCTGTACACGCAGACAGCCCGATGGACGCACTGCCTCCGCTACCTCGGCGGCACCGCAGCGCCTATCCCGCCCACACAGGAACAGTCCCGCGCCAGCCACGACGGGTACGAACTGTCGTACGTGCAGCAAGCCGTCCTGCGCGCCGCAGACAATGTCGGCTGCCCTTGGTGGGCTGCGCTCGCGGCCCTGTGGATGGAAACCGGCGAGTACGGGGCGAATATCTTCGGCCACGACGCTGGCGGCGCCTACTGCGGCGGCGGCGAAGTCACCGAAGAGAAGTTCCGGGACTTCTACGCACAGATCAGCGCCGGCGCCACGTCCAACGGGGTGGGCCCGTTGCAGGTCACGTACCCGGGCTACTTCTTCAATGACCCCGACCGGGCCTGGTGGGACCCTGAGAAGTCCGCCGAGATCGGTTGCGGCATCATCCGGGACCTCATCAGCGCCGAAGGCGACTCCTACGAGGACCTGAAGCGTGTTGGCTCCCGCTACAATTCGGGTAGCGCTTATGGCGCCTACGAGGCGTACGGCGAACCCTTCAGCGACCGATGCAGGTCGTGGTACAACTACGGGCGCCCCAACGGCGCAGGACAGGAGGCATGGGAAATGGCTGAAGGTGTTGACCTTCTCAGGGAGATCAGGGACCTGTTCAGGTCCGGGCAGGCCGGTGACCACTTCGCCGGCGACATGAACTGGTACGCGAAGGCGACCTACGAGGAGACCAGGGCGATCCACGCCGCGGTCGACAAGGTCCTCGATGCGCTCACCCCCGGCCAGGAGGGCGTCAAGTCCGCGGGCGCGATCTACGGCGCCGTGAACGACATCCGCGCCGCCGTGAAGCCCGCTGACGTTGAGCGGCCCGACGCTGCAAAGTGACCCCCCATATCGTCCCGTGCGCAGCCCATTGGTTCGCCGCCGCAGCGATCCTGGGCGCGTACTGGGTCGGGCGGCTAGAAGGCCGTCAAGAAACAACAGAGGAGAAAGATGAATCTAACTGCTGAGCAGAGCGCGACCCTGACCGCCGTGGCTGCCGTTGCGTGGCCTTTCGTTCAGGCGGCCCTGGACAAGCCGTACTGGACTGCGGGCAAGCGCCGCGCCCTGTCCCTGGCTGCTGTTGTTCTGATCGCCGCTGGCACATGGTTCGTGGGCGCCTACCCGGCGACCGCTGAGGCTGCCGTGTCTCAGCTGCTGGCTGTCGCTGGCCTTGTTCTCGGGGCTTTCAACATCCTGAAGAGCGTGAAGATCAACGGCGTCTCGATCCTCGACTGGGCGGGCATTGTCACTCCCGGCGGTGTCACCCTGCGTGGCTCCGGCGACGGGAAGCACAAGGCCTGACCGGCCCTTACGGATACCCCGCCAGTTCAGCCGGCTGGCGGGGTATCCTTGTGCCCTGACCGCAAACTGTTAGGAGTTTTCTCGTGGCACGTCTGACATCCGCTAGGCGCCTGCGCAAGGAAGTGTTAGAGGAGTGGGACCTGTCGCCAGTTGAGGTGCGGATCCTGGACGACATGTGCCATGAGGCCGAGCTGATATCCCGGATGGCGAAAGAGCTGGACGGCGGGGACCTGCTGACGGTCGGGTCGACCGGTCAGATGCGCCCCAACCCTCTGCTCGCGGAGATCCGGCAGCACCGGGCAGTGATGGCGTCCCTCGCGAAGGCCTTGCGTCTGCAGGATGACACTGACGAGGCCCGCCTGGCACGGTCGGAGCACGCCGCAACCGCGGCTGCGGGCCGCTGGGGGTTGACGCATGGCACGTCGGCGTAACAGTGCGCCGGCCGAGGCCAGCGAATGGGATGAGACCGACTGGCCGGCAATCAAAGCCTGGTACAAGGAGCGCCTGTCCGCCCCGGCGGCCCTGCCTGACTGCGCGTGGCCGCCGATCGCGCACGGCCCGGTCTGGACCATCGAGAACGGGCGATGGCTACTGCCTGACAGCACCATCGGATGGGATGTGCTCGCATGGGCGTCTTCCTCGCTGGTCGGCCCGGGCGGCGGTGCGTGGACATTCACGCCAGAACAGGCCCGGTTCATTCTTTGGTACTACGCAGTGGACGATGACGGCATGTTCCTGGCGCCCACAGTCGTCCTGCAGCGGTGTAAAGGGTGGGGGAAAGACCCGCTGGCCGGCGTGATCGCCCTGAACGCTCTCCTCGGCCCATCGCTTCCGCAGTCCACTCCACGTGGCGTCCGCGGGCGCCACGAGCAGACACCGTGGATTCGTCTGCTCGCCGTGTCGCAGCAGCAGACCGAGAACACGATGGGGGCGATCCGGGCGATCGCCCCCGCGCAGGTGCAGGCCGAGCTCGGCGTACGCGTCATCTCCACGTACGTGCGCCCCACAGACGGCTCTCCAGGCTTCATTACCGCGATCACGTCGAACCCCGACGCCGCCGAAGGGTCCCGCGCCACCCTGACGATATGCAACGAGACCCAGAACTGGACCGCCTCCAACGCTGGCATCGCGATGATGGGGGTGGTGCGCGGTGACGCCGCGAAGTCGCCGCCGGACCGGCAAGCGCGCGTGCTGCACATCTGCAACGCGGCCCGCGTCGGCGTCGAGTCGGTAGGACTTGCCACCAGGGAAGCGTGGGAACAGTCCCAGGCGGGGAAGATCCGCTCCTACGGGCTCATGTACGACACTCTGGAGGCCCCCCCGCAGGCGCCGCTGACCGCGGACGATGCCCCGGAAGTTGTGAAAGGCGTCCGCGGCGACGCGACATGGCTGTCCCCGGACCGTATCGTCCAGGACGTCCTCGACCCGGAGACGCCGCCGTCCGAGTCCAGGCGGAAGTGGTACAACCAGGTCACCGCAGCCGAGGACGCGTGGGTGACCAGGGAGGAATGGGACGCCTGTTGCGCCAAGGACCTACCCGCGCTCGACCCTGACGATGAGCTGGTTTTGTTTTTCGATGGCGGTAAGTCGGATGACGCGACCGCTTTCGTGGGCTGTCGGATCTCCGACGGCGCCGTGTTCCCGCTCGGCGTGTGGCAGCGCCCGCCCGACGCCCGCGCCCACGGTTGGGTCGCGCCCCGCGAAGAGATCGACCAACGCGTCCGCGACGTCCTCGACCACTACAACGCTGTCGCCCTATGGTGCGACCCGTCCCACGCCAAAGACGACGAAACACTGGTGGCTTTCTGGGACGGCATCATTGACGGCTGGCACCGCGACTACCGGCGGAAACTCCGCATGCCCGCCTCCAGGCAGCACGCCACCAGATGGGACATGTCCGACCCGTCCCACACGGCACGGTTCGTCCGCGGCGTCAACCGCGTCTACGCGGACATCGAGGCCGGCGGGCTCCTCCACGACGGTGACGCTCGGCTCCGCGCCCACGTGCTCCACGCCCGCCGCGTCCCCTCCAAGTGGGGACCGTCCATCGCCAAGAATCATCGCGAATCCAGGAAAAAAATCGACCTGGCCGTCGCCATGGTCGGTGCCCGTATAATGCGTGAAGAGTACAGAAACAGTCGCCGCAGAGGACGCGGAAAGGTATGGTGACCGCCCATGAATGACCGCCCCTGGGAGAAGCTCGCCGAGGACACCGCCGAGAAACGATGGGAGGCGCAGCAGCGGCAAGAGGACCTCGTCCCCGGGTCGACCACGCCCGGCATCGGGGCGCCGCTCGCGACCGTGGACGGCGGCGGCAAGAGCGCCGACCAGAGGCGCCTCCGCGCGCTCGCGCTCGGCCCCACCCTCGCCCTTCTCGTGGATACGCTCGGCCGTCAGATCATCGCTGACGGCGTCACCCGCACCGCCGACCAGCAGGGCGACCTCGCCACGCTATGGGCGCCATGGGAACGCGCCGGCATGCCGACGCGCCAGACCGCGCTCTGGAAAGCCGCCCTGACTGACGGGGAAGCGTTCCTACTGGTCGCACCGAACGGCCCGGCCGCGAAACTTGAAGCAGCCTCAGTCGCCCGCGTCGGCATGGACTGGGGGGACGACCCCACCGCGGACTGGCCCGCCCGCGCCGTGTTCCTCACGAAAGGCGGCCGCCCCACCCTGTACGTCACAAGCCAAGACTTGATCCGCATCGACCGGGCAGGCAACCCCTACGAGGTCGTCCGTCACGGTCTCGGATACACCCCCGTCTGCCGTTTCGCCCCCTACCTATCTATCGACGGCGACGCAGAGTCTCTCGTGGACCGGCTGCGCATCCCCGCCCGCCGGTACATCAAGACGGTCCACGACCGGCTCCTCATCCAGCACTCCAACTCGTGGCGAGTGAAGACTGTCACCGGCTTGGATGACCCTGGCAGCCTCGAAGACGCCGAGCGAATGAAGGCGCACTTGTCGACCTCGTCGATCCTGACCGGCGGCGACGGCGTCCAGTTCGGGTCGCTGCCGGAAACCAGCATGCAGTCCGTCCTCGACGCGGAGCGCGCCGACCTCGGAACCCTCGCTGCGCTCGCGTCTGTCCCGTCCTGGTCCCTGTCCGGGTCACAGCTCGTTAACCTGTCCGCCGACGCCCTCGCCGAAGCAAAGTCGGCCGAGCGGGCGCACATAACCTCGATCCAGCGCGCACTCGGCCGGCCGCTCCTGAACGCCCTCCGCGCTTCCGCCCAGATCGAACACCGCATCTCCGATGCGAACGACTACACGCTCCGCGTCGACTGGCGAGACACGGAAGCCCGATCGCTGTCGCAGGCCGCGGACGCGCTCGGCAAACTGTCTCAGTCACTCGGCGTTCCCGCGCAGCTGCTATGGCAGCGGATCCCCGGCGTGTCGCCCGCCGAAGCGCAGGAGTGGCAGGAGTACGCGGACGCCCACCCATCCGAGCTGGAAGCGTACGCCCGCGCACTCACCTCCGACGGGGAAGGCACCCCGCCCGCCGAGGAGGCCTGAGCGGTGGCCCTCACTGCCGTCGGCGCAGCCCTCACTGCCGGATACCAGCGGCATATTTCCGCGATAGCCGCCGCCACCGGCCTCGCAGTAGCCGACGCCATGGACGACATCGACCCGGACGACATCGGCGGCGCCCACCAGTACGCGGTGAAGAAAGCCGCCGACGCCATCCAGGCCGGCACCCGGCAAGGCCGCACCCTCACAGCCCGGTACCTCACCCGGTACGCCCGCGCCGAAGACATCGACCTGCCGACCCTCCCCGCCGTCCGCCCTATCGCCAGGCAGGACGCCGTCCGCACTGCGTTCTACTCCGGTCCCGTCCGCGCGAAAACCCTCATCCGCCGCGGCATCAGCGGGGAGCAAGCTGTCGCCGAAATGCGGGACTGGGCCGCCCAGTGGGGCCGCACCCGCGTTGAGTCCACGTCCCGCGACTACGTCATCCAATCCGCCAGGCGCACCCGACTGAAGTGCAGGCGCGTCATCGTCGGCAAGACATGCGCGTTCTGCTCCATGCTCGCAGCCCGCGGCCCTGTCTACACCGAAGACACTGTCACGTTCCGCGCCCACCGCTGCTGCGACTGCACCTGGGAAATCTGCAAGGAAACCCCCACCGAATGGCTGAAACGGTCTGCGACGTCGCGCGAGCTGCGCATCAACGCCGCCTACCAGGAAGCTGCCGCGAACATCCACGCGTCCGGCGAAGCCCTGTCCGGCCGGCCGGGACGACACAACATCACCATGGAAATGCGGCGCGTCGCCCCGGAGTTGTTCTCTGATGGGTGGAAGACCCGTTGATATATACTGCATGCAGCGCACCAAAAGGAGGAGTTAATGTCCCAGTCGAAGCCCCGTCCGGACGCGTCCGCGTCTGCGGCATCCACCGACAGTGACGCCAAGGCCGACCCGAAGTCGGTGACGGGCGCCGAGCAGCCCGCCCCCCAGCGGGCCACCCCCGAGCGAACTGTCGATGACACTGACGAGACCCAGCCCGAGCAGCCCACCCCCGAGGGGGACGCTTCGGCGAAGCCTGCCGACAAGCCTGAGGCCGCACCCGCCGACACGGGCGACGCGGAGCCGGCCCCCCAGGTCCCCGACCAGGAGCCTGCCGCCGACGCACAGCCGGCCGTTGACTACAAGGCTCTCGCCGAGGCGGCCCGCGCCGAACTGGACGGCCTGAAGGCGCAGCTCGCCACCCAGGAGTCCCTCAAGTCCGTCGGCCTCGCCCCTGAGCTCGCCGACTACGTCACCCTCAACTCCCCCGATGACGCCCAGAAGCTCGCCGCAATCATCGCCCCCCAGCCGCAGGCGGCCCCGTTCGCCCCGGTCGGAGACGACGACACTGACGAGAACATCACCACCATTGGCAGCCGGATCTTCGGTCGCCGCTGATAGAAGGGAAGCCCCATGGCTAACTTTGCAACCCCGGCGATGAAGGTCACCAAGAGCTCCGTCGCCGCTCTCCGCTACCTGTCCGCCCTGCCGCGCACCATTAACCGCGACGCCGAGTCCGGTTACGAGGCCGGCTACGGCAGCACCGTCAACGTGCCCATGCCCGTCAAGGCGACCGCCGCGACCCGCACCAAGGCTCAGCGTGACGCTCGCAACGCGATCAGCTACACCGACCTGACCCGCGCGTACGTGCCCGTCGAGCTCGCCGACCAGATCTACTCCGCGGTCCGTCTGCCCTCCGACTGGTACACATGGACCCTGCAGTCCTTCGAGGCCGAGGTCGCCAAGCCGACCGCCGAGGCCGTCGTCGATGAGCTCCCCAAGAAGCTCGCCGCGATCATGGCCACGATCAAGGCTTCGCAGGCCGCGGACGCTTCTGCCGTTGGCGTCGACTACACCGACGCCAAGGCCCTGAAGCTGAAGAGTGACTCCTCGAACGTCCTCGAAGTCGTGGCCCGCCTCGCCCGCGTCCTCAACAGCCGTGAGGTCCCCACCTCCGACCGGACGATCGCCGTCGGCCCCGGCATTGCCGAGGTCATCCAGAAGAACCGCGACCTGGCGAACGCCGCCTACCAGGCCGACGACGGCGACAGCCTCCACGAGGCCGTCATCACCCGTCTGAAGGGCTTCACCATCATCGAGGACCCGCGCCTCCCGGAGAAGTTCGGCATCGCCTACCAGCGCGACGCGTTCACGATGGCTCTGCGCGCCGCGACCGTGCCGCTCGGCGCCTCCTACGGTGCGAACCACGCCGAGGACGGCTTCGCCCTGCGCCTGATCTGCGACTACAACCCCGACCAGGCTGAGGACCGCGCCGTTGTCGACGCTTTCTTCGGTGCTGCTGTCATGGACGATCAGCGCGCCACTGCTTTTGGACTCGCCTGATCGCAATGCCCACCACAGCGCTGGCGGACGTCACCGACCTCGGAGACTGGCTCGGAGAGAGCATCACCGAGGACGGTGACGTCCGCCGTGCCAAATGGCTCCTGCGACGGGCCACCTCCCTTGTCCTTGAAACCTGCGGACGCGTCGCACGGCCATGGACCCCGGCTGACGTCCCTGGCGGCGTGCAGGAAATCATCCTGTCCTGCGCGGCGCGAGCGTACGTCAACCCCGAGTCGTGGAACTATGAACGACTCGACGACTGGATGGGTGGCGGCAAGCCCGTCCCCGAGGACGGCCTGTACCTGACACCCACCGAAAAGAAGTCACTGCTCCTGTACATTGAGGACGCCCCCACACGCGGGCTCGGCGTGATAGGCACGTACAGGGAAGTGTGGCCGCCCGCCACGAACCGGTATGGTGACAGCGGCTGGATCGACGCGATCAGGGGGGAGCCGTGAGTCACCCGCACGCCCGCCGGCGTCGGGCTGAATGGTTGATGGTCGACTCGTGTGTGATTGACCGGCCGGAAAGGTCAATGAACTGGAACCCACAGGCCGGCCATGACGAGCCTGCCATGGCTCGCGTGTACGAAGGGAAGTGCCGGCTGCGGCAGCAGACGTCGTACGGCACCGCCCCGACCACCGGCGGGCACACCTATGAGCTGCAGCAGACCGAGCTGCACATTCCCCGCGAGGCCGCGTACCAGCCGGCCATCGGAGACGTCGCCACCGTGACCGGGTACGCATATCCGTTCCGAATCCGCGGCCTCATCAACCAGACGCACAGGACCGCCACGAGAATGCTCGTTGACGCGGAGACCGACTGATGCCCGCCGACGTAACACAGCTGCGTGCGCTCGCCGCCGACTTCGCCTCTGCCCAGGAGGCCGGTTCGGCGGTGCAGGTCGGCGTGCGCAACGCCTTAGACTCGGCGAAGGAGCGGGCGCGGCAGGACTACCGGGCGTTCCCCAACAAGGGAATCGCTAAGGTGGGCGACACGTTCTCCTACGACACGAAGCCGTCCGGCGCTGTTGTACAGGCCGAGTTCGGCCCGTCGAAGCCGAAGGGCGCGCTAGCTAACATTGCGATTTGGGGCACTCCTAAGGGTGGCGGCGGCATGCCGCACCCAGCCGACTACATGGACGACAAGGTGACCGACGAGATCGCTTCCACCCTCGACGAGATACTGGACAAGTTGTCATGATTAAGATCGGCCCGTTCGTGAAAGCAATGGAGAGGGCATGCCGGGACCTGTGCCGGTACGACGTGTACCTCGGTGAGGTCACGAAAGCCAGGCCGAACGTCCCGTACGTGCTCGTGAAGTTGCCTGCCGCCGGCGCCGGCAAGGCTGGCACGCTCGGTAATGCCGCCGACGAGATAAGCTTCCTGCAGCCGCTCACGGTGGTTGCAGGAACCGCCGACAGGTTGCTGACCGTAACAGATGACGTCCGTGGGGTGCTCGACGGGTATGAGCTGCGGGTCGGCGGCTGCCACGTGGAGCCGCTGCGCCTGTCGTACTCGTCCGGGCTGCTCCGCGATGACCAAGTGGACATCCCCGCCTACGGCCACCTGTTCTACTCGGTAGACATGTGGCAGGTTACGGCGTTCAAAAGATTTGCCTGAGTTAAACTGACCTAGAAACGTACGTTGTCCGGCGCTGACGCGGCGTCGGAGAGAGGAGAAAGCCGACATGGCTTCGTCAATCCGGACGCTCGGCGACGGCCGCATCACGCTCGTCGCCCTGGGCACCGACTCCGCCCCGGTCGCGAACAGGAAGGCGCCGACCGCGGACGAACTGAACAAGGGCATCCACTTTGAGATGTCTGTCATGAAGTCCGACTATAAGCTCGGATCAAAGGGAAGTACTAGCGTGGAGGAGCCTGTACTCGGCGCCGCCGGCAAGGGCACCGTCCCCGGCCCTGCAGAATACGAGGGCCAGGTCAGCGTGTACTGGTTCTTCGACGACAACGGGCAGAAGGTCCAGGGCGGTGACAACGCCGTCTGGGAGCTGCTGAAGCAGACCGGCCGCGAGTTCGAGCTGTACGAGCGCGAAGGTAAGAAGCCCGAGGAGCCGTTCGCGAACGGGGACGACGTCGACTGGTACCACGTCGCCCCCGGCCAGCCGCAGAAGCCTGACGACAGGACCACGTACACGAAGCGCACCGTGTCCCTGTTCATTTCTGACGCCCTGGAGAACGAGATCACCGTCGGCGGCGGCAAGGTCCAGGCCGCCCCCACGATTACGTCGATCGACCCGTCCGGGAAGAAAGCCGGCGACACCGTGCTGATCACCGGTACGAACTTCGTTGGCGTCACTGGTGTCACCTGCACGGTGGCCGGGAAGACTACCCCGGTCGCCTCCTACCGGGTTCTGTCTCAGACGGCTATCAGCGCGGTCCTGCCTGTCGGTGTTCAGACGGGCAACTTCATCGTCACGAACGCGGTTGGCGCGTCCGCTGGGAAGCCCTACACGGTCGGCGCCTGACGTACGCCACCCTGTACACTGGGCCTGTTGCCCCCGCTGCCATGTGCGGTCTCTGGCGGCGGGGGCGACACCGCACATAGACCGCTTGGGACCGCAGACAGGGGACGCCGATGAGCGACCGTGTTGACGTTGACGCTGACAACTTCGAGAACCGCACCGACGGCGCGGACACGCCAGAGAAGTTTGATTTCGCCGCGTGGATGGCCGGGTTCCAGCCGACCAGGAAGTCATGCATGCTGTACGGGCGCACCGACCTGCTCGCTGTGATCGACCGTCTGGACGAGGAGGCCCGCCTGCCCGGCCTGTCCGACGAACGCAAGAAGGAGCTTCTCAACAAGGCCAACGCGACGCTCGCTGAACTGAAAGACTCAGCGGTGGAGTTCGTCGTGCAGACGATGTCCGTGTACGCGCAGAAGGAACTCATGGAGTCGCTCGGCCACCGCACGAAGGATGACCCTGTCACCCACGAGATGGAGTGCGCGTTCATCGCCGCGCACATCGTGGAGCCTACCGGCGTGACTGGCGAGGACATCGCCGGCCTGTACCAGGCGTCACCTCAGCAGGTCGAGAAGCTGTCCCGCTGCATCCGCGCCGTCGACACGGAGAGCCCGACCATCACCGCCCCTTTCTCGTCCAGGTCCTGACCGCCCCGACCGGGGCCTGGCTGCGGTCCATGGTGAAAGCCGCCATGGGGTGGGGGCGTCCGCCGACGGGGATTCTGCGCCGGTCTAGCGAGTGGGTGGCCCAGGACTACGACCTGGCGAACGCTTACTCCCTGTACGAGTCATCCTTGTGCCCATGCGGGTGTGGCTACCCGCGCGATGTGGCCTGGGACGAGTTCATGGACGGCTGGTTCGAAGCCCGAGAGGTGGTCTGTTATGCGAAAGCTGCCCGTGAACGGTGGGAGAAGGACCATTCCGAGCGGAACAAACATGGCGACCTCATCTCCCCCCCGAAAGAGGGGTCACTCCTGTATGTCGCGGACGCCAAGGTAGAATCCGAACAGGAGTGAGGAGAGTCTTGTGGCCGACAGAACCGTAGTTGTCAAGCTGACTGCCGACGCATCCGGGGTGAAGGCCGGCATGCAGGAGGCGTCGTCTGCGACAAAGGGCGCCGCGGACGCAATGTCGCAGGCCGGCCAGGCCGCGCAGGGCGCCGGCGACCAGATGGGCAATGCCGGCGAGCGGGGCAAGTCCGGGCTCGCCGGTCTCGCTGACTCTGCGCGCCAGAACGGGGCGGCTTGGACTACGGTAGGGACGGCGGTCGCGGGTGTCGGGGCGGGTCTGCTCGGGTTTGCGGGCATGGCCGGGAAGATGTCCGCGGACTTCGACGCATCCATGTCGTCTGTGCAGGCCGCCACCCACTCGTCCGCGGACGAGATGTCCCAGCTGCGCGAGGCTGCCATCCAGGCCGGCGCGGACACCGCGTTCTCCGCGACAGAGGCGGCCTCCGGCATTGAGGAGCTGGCCAAGGCCGGCGTATCCACAAAAGACATTCTCGCGGGCGGCCTTTCGGGCGCTCTGGACTTGGCTGCTGCGGGTGAGATCAGCGTGTCCGAGGCGGCTGAGACCGCGGCGACCGCAATGGTGCAGTTCAACCTGTCTGGCGACAAGGTGACCCACGTCGCGGACCTTCTGGCCGCTGGCGCAGGTAAGGCGCAGGGCGGCGTCCACGACATGGCGTACGCCCTGAAACAGTCTGGTCTTGTTGCCTCGCAGGCCGGCCTGAGCATCGAGGAAACGACGGGCTCGATCGCTGCTTTCGCGTCCGCCGGCCTGATCGGCCAAGACGCCGGTACGAGTTTCAAGACGATGCTTCAGCGTCTGGAGAACCCCTCCAAGGGCGCCAAGAACGCAATGGACGACTTGGGCATCCATATTTATGACGCTCAGGGGCACTTCATTGGGATCACCGCCGTCGCCGAGCAGCTGCGCAACGGGATGAAAGACCTCGGCGAAGAGGAGCGCAACACGGCGATGAGCACGATCTTCGGGTCGGACGCCATCCGTGCCGCGAACGTCCTGTACAACGAGGGTGGCGAAGGCATCCAGGGCTGGATCGACAAAGTCAACGATGCCGGCTACGCCGCTGAAACTGCACGCCTGAAACAGGACAATTTGAAGGGCGACATTGAGAAGCTGGGCGGGTCCTGGGAGACCGCCATGATTAAGATCGGGTCGTCCTCGCAGGCGCCGGTCCGTTCCGTCGTTCAGCACATCACATCCCTGGTCGATAAGCTTGGGGAGCTCGGCAGCGGCACTCAGTCCATGATCATGAACTTTGCCGCGTTCGGGGGTGCGGCCCTGACCGCGGTCGGTGGTCTCATGGTGATGGCGCCGAAAATTGTTGAGATCAAAGACGCCATGAACGCGCTGAACTGGACGGCTGCCGGCCTGAAAGGGAAGCTCGGTGAAGTCGCCACTGGCATGACTGGTTTCGGTCGGGCAGGCCGGATGATGATCACTGCCGCCCTGATTGAAGGTGTCAAGCATTACGGCGATGAAGTGCGCCGCACTGGCGTGTCCGTGGACGAAATGTCCACGGCGCTCGCTCACGGCGGCTCCGTCATGAACAACTTGGATTTCGATAAAGGTAAGTACTCCCTGCAGGAGTATTCGCAGGCCTTGGCGGACATCAGCCGCCCGTCCGTGTGGTCGTCCGTGCAGCAGCACTTGGCTAGCTTCGCCGACGGTGTCGCTGGCGCCTTCGGGGCGGACACTCGCTCCGATTTGCAGCGCACGAAGGATGCCCTTGAGACGACGGGTAAGGCTCTGTCTGGCATGTCCACAGACGACGCTGTGGTACAGTTCAAAAAACTATCGTCCGAGATGACGAATGGCACGAACAAGTCAATGATCGACCTGATCAACTCCATGCCGGATTTCAAGTCGCATCTTAACGAGGTCGCAAAGCAGATGGGTTTGACGGCGGACGACAATACGCGCCTCGCCATTGCGTTGGGGCAGATTGACCCTAACGCTCAGGCCGCGGCCGGCGGCACGTCGCAGCTGGATGCCGCTATCCGCAAGGCAAAGGAAGGCACCGACCAAATCGTGCCATCCATCGAGGAGGTAATCAAAGGCATCAAAACGTATGGTGACACCGTCATCGCGAACTCGAACGCGGACATCAAGTTTCAGGAGGCACTGAAGAACGTCAATGACGCTGTCAAGGAGAACGGCGCCACGCTGGACATCACCACGGAGAAAGGCAGGAAGAATCAGTCCGCTCTGAATGACTTGGCGTCTGCCACGTTCGCGCAGGTGCAGGCGGCGCAGGCTGCTGGTGCCGGTCAGGATGAGCTGCAGTCCAAGATGCAGACCGGCCGGGACGCGTTCATCGCAGCGGCAGAGTCTATGGGGCTCACAGAAGACGAGGCGGTCGAGCTCGCCGATAAGTACGGCCTTATCCCCGAGAAGATCAACACTGAGGTCACCGCCGACACGTCACAGGCGACCGAAGCTGCTAACGGCGCGACGGCTGAGATCGACGGCATGACAGGGACCATCTCCATTTCCGGTGACGCCGCACAGGCGGACTACACGTTGACCGTGACGGCTGACTCGATCAACGGTACGACCGGCGTGGTTGAGATCGACGCGGACAACGACCAGGGGCTGGCCGGCCTGCAGGAGACCGTGCAGACGATCGACAACTCGGATGGCACGGTGTCCATTCTTGGTGACGCTACCGGCGCCCGGTGGGAGAAGGACTCCGTCCATACGGAGATCGACAATACGACCGGCACGGTAACGATTTCCGGTAACGACCAAGCTAGCGGCAAGGTCCGCACCGTCAAGTACAACATCGACCAACTCCACGACAAAGAGATTTCGATCACTACTCGGATCAAGCAGATCTTCACGTCGGTCGGCCATTGGATCGGCGACCACATGCCGAAAGGTTCCTGGCTGCGGTCTGAAGGGGGTCCGATCACCCCGATCAAGGGGTACGCGAACGCTGGCGCCGTGCACGGTCCTGGCGGCCCGAAAGACGACTGGATCCCCGCGTGGCTATCCAACGGGGAGCATGTCCTTACCGCCGCCGAGGTGGCCGCCGCCGGCGGCCAGGACGCTATCTACCGGCTGCGGCGGATGATCCGCGACGGCGACATCCGTAACTACATGGAGGCGCGCCGCTTCGCTGACGGCGGCGCACTGTCCGCGTCCTCACCGTCCATCGCCGCCGGCGGGGCTGTGTCCGTGAAGCAGCTGCGCAAGGCCATGGACGGGATGAACTTGGAGCTGACCGTGGACGGGCGGACCACCCTGACTACCAGGATGAAGTCCGTCGCGGACGGGCGCATCGTCACCGCTAACAGGATGATGGGAAGATGATCGCATGGCAACGATGAAAGCTTTCACGGCCCAGCACACGGGAATGCTGTCCCTGCAGCCGAACCCGTCCCCCGAAGGTGCGGCCGCGATACCCGTATACGTAAAGTCGGACGACAACCGGGTACTCATCTGGCATCCCACCGACTCCGAGTGCATCAGCGACCCGCTGGCGCCGATCGGCGAGGAGACCACGTACGCACAGGTCGGCGCGTCGGACACTACCGCGGTGCGCACATCCATCGGGGCGGACATCATCTCCGACGAGACCGGCCATGTCGCCGTCAAGGGGCGCATCGTCGAGGCGAACGAGGAGTCGTTCTCCGCGGGACTGACGACCTTGTCCACGTCAGCTGGGACCCTTGACAGATGGGGGCAGTCCGCGGAGCCACTGTCATACACGATCACCTACCGCACGAAAGGCCGCGCCGACTACGAGACGCTCCGCGCGCTCACGCAGCGCCCCGGCTACCTGATCGTCGCCCACGATGGCGACGCCTGCCGGATCCCGTCGTGCACGATCCGTCCGATCCGAGTGGTGGCCGTACAGAAAGCCACCGCACAGCAGACTGAATCACGCCTGGCCGGCACCGTCCAGTGGGAGCTGTCCGTGACGGAGCGCCCCTCGGAGATGGTCCGGCACACCGAGCAGTGGCTCGGCATGTACGGCACCAGGATGGGTTCGTGGGCGCCGTGCGTCACCTGGGGTGAATGGCTGGACTGGGAGGCGAAGCTTGCCTCCGGCGACGTGAAACGGGAGGTTTTCTACCTGTGGGGCGGCACCACACACCCGGAGGATGACAAGTTGCTCGGCGGGGACATCTCGGAGAACTGGTCGCCGCACGGCCGGCCGACTCGCGGTGGGGGCGTCCGCACTGTCACCCCGACGGCGGGCACGTCCAGCTTCCGGCAGGTGCCGGTCGATCACACTGTGGAAGTGTCCGCCTACGTGCGACGCATCGGCAGCGACTCCGACCTGTCGAACGTGTCGGTTGGCCTGTGGTTGTCGAACGGCCGCGGGTCAGGCTCGACGAAACGCAGCTTCGACCATCCGGACCGGCAGACACGAGGGAAGCCCGACGCGAACAGGTGGGTACTCATGAAAGCGACAACCACGATCCAGGCCGGCGCGGACTGGATCGCGCCGTGTCTGCTGCTCGACGGCGACCCGCTGCCGACGGTCGAGTTCGCCGAGGTCGGCATTGCGGACCTGTCGTTGTCGGACATTCCGGACATTGCCTCGCGCACGTACAACGACGTGTGCCGCTATGTGGCGGGGATGCCGTCATGAGGCCCGGCCCTTCCTTGTTCGACATGGCCCAACCGGCGCGGTGGCGTGTCCGCGTGGACGTCCGCTACGGCGGGAAGATCGAGTGGCGGGACCTGCCCGCATACAACGTGCAACTGGACTGGGGGAAGCTCAGCACGAAGGCGGACTCGAACCCGACCGCCCCGGCGCGGCTGACGCTGAACGTTCCCCGTCAGCTGGCGCCGAAAGACCCGACCGACCCGCTGGCGAACTACGGGCAGGAGCTGTGCCCTGTCCTGGAGATTCGCCCTCGCGAAGGTGAGGGGTGGGACGTCCCGTTCGGGCATTTCCGGATCACGGACTCCCCGGCGAACCCGGAGGAGGCGACCGTGCAGGCGAAAGATATGCTCTTGGACCTGGAGGAGAACCCTCTCCCGTTCCCGCACTCACCGTGGTTGGGGGGGACTCTGCTGTCGGAGATGCGCCGGCTGAACCCTGTCCCTGAGCACACGTACATCTGGGTGGACCCGAAGGTGCGGAATGTTGCCCCGATGGCGTCATTGCAGATGCCGCCGAACCGGCTGGCGTCGGTAATCATGTTGGCGGACTCATGCGGTGCGGACGTGCGCATGGGGTACGGCGGGAAGATCGAGGCGTACGCCCGGCGGGAGAACTGGCAGGCGCCGGACGAGACGTACCCGCTAGCGTCTGGGTTACTCGTGGACGCACAGCGGACTGAGGACCCGTCCGGCCGGCTGCCGAACGTGATCGAGATCAACGCAAAGGGCGACGGTACGAAGTCCTACTCCCTGTCTGGGAATAAGTCGTGGGCGGACGCGATCAAACGGTCTGACCATGACACCGAAGTGGACGAGGCTCTGAACCTGTTGTGGGAGTCCAAGCCCACGGCGTCTGCGTGGGGACAGAAGGATGAGCTGTACCAGAACGCGAAGGACACGGCCTGGCAGTGGAGGCACAACCTGTGGCCTGGCTGGGAACGCGAGGTTGACGACAAGGGGAAGACGACCGGATGGAAGTCGAACTACACGTACGATTTCCATATCGGGATGCAGTACTACGGCACTCCGTACGACCCGAAGCACTACGGCCGGGTGACGAAGGTCACGGACCTGTCGTCGGATAAGTCATGGTCGAAGATGGTGGAACAGGCGAACGCGGACGCGTTCCACGCCCGCGACCGTCTGCCGTCCTGGAAAGTGGAGATGGCGTTCGACCCTCGTATCGAGATCGGCGACCTCCTCGCCTTCGAAATCAAGGAGGGCGAGTGGATTGCTATCATTGTCTCGAGCTACTCGTGCTCACTGTCTGACGTGTCTCGCACGATGACGGTGATTGGACGGGAGGCCCGCCGCCACCTGTAGGGGAGGAGACCGCATGAGTGATAGCAGCCTGTACCTGGCACTCCGCGAGGGTAGCCAGGCGTCCCAGCGTCGCGACACAACGATCCGCTGGGTGAAGGGGCGTGTGGTTGACACGTCGAAGACTGACCCGACCCTGCCGGCAGGGTGGGTGCGCGTCGGCATGCCGTACGACAGGCCTGAGACGTACGTGGCCGGGGAGACGCCTGGCCTGTACACGTGGCAGGGGGCGATGGTTACTGTCCGCCTGCACCCGGATGGGACGCTGCTGGCGATCACTGACGGGCAGGATGAGCCCGGCGATGAGCGCACGCAGATTGAGCGGCTCGGGCCGGCCGGCCGGGAGATCGCGGACGCCATGAACGATGCGGTGGACGCGAAGAAGGCTGCCGCCGAGGTGAAGACTCGCGCCGACAATGCTGCGAAGGACGCCGCCGCTGCTGCCCGTGACGCGCAGACTGCCCGCGCGAAGGCTGAGGCTGCCGCCACTTCTGTCGGCACTGTGCAGGACAGTGTGAAGGGCCTGGATGGGCGTATCACTGCCGCCGACAAGGCCGCGAAGGACGCGGCTACGGTGGCGGACGCTGCGAAGACCACTGCCCGGCAGGCCGCCGAGACGGCGAAGCGCGCCGAGGATGCGATCAAGAATTCCGGTGACAACGCGAAGGCGGTGGCTCTTGCCGAGGAGGCGAAGTCGCTGGCGCAGGCCGCGCAGACTCTCGCCGGGCAGGCGAACACGAAAGCGCAGGACGCCGCCAATGCCGCTGCGACTGCGGCGCAGAAGGCCGCGGATGCGGACTCGGCGGCGAAGAAAGCTGACGCGAACGCCACTGCGGTGAAAGCAACTGCGGACGGTGCGCAGGCTGCAGCGAAGGCCGCGCAGGCTGACGCGCAGAAAGCGCAGGCCGACTACTCGGCACTGAAAGCGAAACAGGACGCGTCTGCGGTCGACATTCTGGCCGCGAAGCAGAAGGCCGATGGTGCTGCCGCTGCCGCGCAGGGCGCCGCTGAGAAGGCCGACAAGGCTACCGCGGACGCGCTTGGTGCCCGGAATGCCGCCGACCAGGCTTCCGCGAAAATGTCCTCCCTGGACGGGAAAGTGACAATCGCAGCCCGCGCTCCGCTGCCGACTGACGGGCAGGGCAAGGTCGCCGGGTCGCTGTGGTGGGTGCAGGGCGCTGACGGGAAGCTTGGCCAGGCGTTCACGTGGAACGGCACTGTGTGGCGGCTCAGCCAGGCAGGCACGAATTTCATCGGCGACAAGGCGATCGGGTCCGCGCAGATCGGTGACGCCGCAATTGGGTCCGCGCAGATTGCTGACGCGTCTATCACTGACGCGAAGATCGGCGGCCTGTCGGTGTCGAAACTGATGGTGACCGGCGGCGCGAAGATGCCGCAGGCTGTGATCGACGTGATCACGTCCGACTCCGCGTTCCTCGGGGCAGTGGCCGCGCACTCCGTGTCGGTGGACCCGGAGAATATGGTGCGGGAGCCGCTGTTCGCGTCTTCACCGTCGTCCGTGTGGACGGTGTCGGACGTGAACGCGGTGACGTTGGCGGCTACCGTGTCCGGCGCCCCGGGTGCGCTGATGACCGGCGTCCGGTTCGTCAACACGGCCGGCGCGCAGGTGTGGGCGCAGGCAACGCAGAAGATTACGTTCCCTGCTGGGAAGCGCTGGGTGCTGCGGATGACGTACCGGTACAACTCCGGCAACGCTGGCACTCTCGTAGCGACAGCGGCGGCGAAGGAGATCTGCCGGCCCGCGTACAAGGCCAACGATTACAGTTGGCGGACTGAGGAGTGGTCGTGGACGCCGGACGTCGGCACCACGTCAACTATGTTCCAGTTGTCTGCTACGGCGGGCTGTCGGGCCGAGGTAGCGTTCGTGTCGTTGACGGAGGCTGTGGGGGCTACGAAGCTTGCGCCGGGGTCGGTGACGTCGGACGCGATCTACGCCAGCAAGGAATTGTGGGCGAAGCTAGCCGCGTTTGCGTCGGTGACTACTGACATGCTGACTGCCGGTAAGGCGACCATTACCGGCTCCGCGGTAGTCGGCGAGCTGAAAGGCAACAAGATCTGGGGGTCGCAGATCATCGGGGCGTCGTTGTCTACGTTCCTCGAGTCGGCTGAGTCCGTCAACAAGAAAAAGCCCGGATGGAATGCGTCTGACGGAGACACGGCCGAGTATGTCGACCAGTGGATTGACCTGTCGGCGACGTGGGTGAACCAGTACAGCACCGACAGTGACGGCAAGTGCACGATTGAATCCGCCAAGCCGCGGGAGGTGCACGGGAGGTTCAAGTCGGACCTGGATTTCTCGTACGGCGCGTGCTGGGAGATTAACTTCACTCTCCCGTCCGGGAATGTGTTCGACCCGGTGCTTTCGTTCAAGGCGTACCACTGGGACGAAGCCAATCGCAGGGACGGGAACACCGAGTTGCAGTTCAATTTGCTGCGCGACGGTAGGTTTCAGGCCAGGGACAGGTCGATTCATGGCTACCAGCACATCTGGCTCGGGCAGTGGCCGGCGGAACGGACTGGGACCCGCGAGTACTTCCTCCGGATTTTCCCGTTGTACTCCCCGACGAACATGTACATCGAGAACATGAAGCTGTCGTACCGGCGGGGTTTCGACACTACGGCTGTGAACATGGCCAACGGCTCTTTGACTCTCCGGCGGGTGGACGTGGGCGCGAACCGGTCGAACCGGCTGACGATGGCTGTCGGCGGGTTGTATGCGTCGCAGTCGGATTCGCTCGAGTATCAGAAGCCGTTGCGCACGCTGGTTATGCCGCCGCACTTCATTGGTACGTCCGATCAGGTGCGTCACTTGTCGTGGAAGGGGGACAACTGGCAGTGGTGGCCGGGGAAGCTGAACAATCCCAGGACGTGGCTGCAGATCGACGCTCAGGATTGGTGGACTGACGATCAGGGCATCCCGTCTACCTACTACAACGGCCTGTACTGGATCGCGGCGACAGCGTACGTCGATAACACGTATGCATCTAAGTGGGTGACTGCATCGCTGCAGCTGTCCCCGTCGTATAACTGGAACCTGGCGGTGGGCGGCACTGCCATGGTGGAGCCGGGGGCGACGAGTATAGCCGTGTCCTGCGCGGGGATGGTGCAGATGCGAACGTCGAGCAAGCTGGCCTGGAGGTTTGCGATTAAGTCTCCCGGTACGGATGACGGCGCCTTAGGGAACCTGATCTTCAGGCGCTTCCGCCTGTCGGCCATGTACATTACGAACTGAGTAGGATGAGGCTATGAGTACTACCCGCTGGGATGGGGCTAAGGTCCCGACCGCGTCCGATCCGATCCTGTCCGCGTGGGGCGACTACGCGGACAGTGTGGGCACGTTCATCCGGTGCGCGTCGCAGGCGGAGGCGCAGGCTCGCCTGTCGCAGGCGCCGGCCGGTGTCGTGTCCGCCGCACACCCGGCGATGTTCCTGATTGCCGGGGTCCTGTACTCGGCGGACGGGACTAGGTCCGGCAACCAGTATGTGCTGCAGCCAGTGGCCGGGTTCTGCGACGTGCTGGTCGACAAGACTGACGCGTCCAATGGGCGCGGCCGGCCGACGTCCGACCATACGACGCGCAGGTGGGCGGAGACCGGCTTCAACCTGCCGATCCGCAGCCTCCTCGAGTTCAGCTTGGACGTGTGCGTCAGTATCGTTCACTCCGATTTCGAGTCCGAGGTCGACAAGGACAAAGCCAACGGGAGCTACTACTTCGGTTTCATCCTGGACAACGCGGGCCTGTGGCAGACAGAGATCCAGTACAACCGGACATTCATGACCCACCACCTGTCGTGGAAGCAGGAGGTGCCTGCCGGCACGCACACGGCCGCATACTCGACGTGCGGGTCATACGGGACGGACCCGTTCTGGCATTACGACGGCGGCGTATACCCGGGCACCAGGTTCCGTGTGATCAGTCTCGGCGCCGCCCGCTGAGCACCAGGCTGTTACCTGCCGCACCCATGAGATCATAGGAGCGGCAGGTAATTACTACCCAGCAAGGGAGAGGGTTTTATGGCCACTATGGGGCCCACGGAAGAGAGAAAGCGGCGCGCGGAGGCGCTGCGAGGCTGCGTGATCGCATCCGCGAACGGAGCGCCGGACGGGAGGCTGTGGGCACAGCGCGCCCGCCAGCTGGGGGTCACTCACATGCGGATCACCGACCTGTTCGGCGACTCCACGTCACAGGCGCTGCACAACGGCGGCGACAAGCTCGGCGAGATGGACGCGAAGGTTCGCTGGGCGCGAGACGCGAACGTACGCCTGTGGCTGGACCTGTCCTACGTGCGGAACTTGTTCGTGAAGGAGAAGGCGAACCCCTACTTCCTGAGGTGGCAGGACTGGTGTCCTTACTTCCGTGAGGTCCTGTGGCGGAACTTCCCTGACGCGGACATCCCCTACCGGGACTACCCGACCATGGATTGCGTTGCCCTGGCCGGCGAACCGATGGTGCTGTGGGGTGACGACAATCCGGTCCAGCGGGCGGGCTCTGCAGACCAGTACGTGTGGTCGCTGCTGCAGCAGGTGGAGGCGGTACGTCGACTCGGCTATGACGGCCCTATCGCGGCCGGCGGCTTTATTCACCTGGGCGCTGACGGCCGCGGGCGGGACGCGCACGGCGACCTGTTCGACCAGGTGGCGCGCCTCCCGGAGGTGGACGTGTTCACCACCCACGGGTACGACAACCCGACTGGCGATGCGTTCCGGAATCTCGCCCAGATCGCCACACAGGCGGGGAAGCCGTTCATCTTGGAGGAGGTTGGCTTCAACGACAAGACGGACGACGCGAAGGCCGCGAAGCTGACCGCGTTCGCGCAGGTGGCGTTCATGTCCGGGCTGAACGGCGTTGGCCTGTGGAACATCGGTCAGTATGGCGACTTCGATGTCCGTCCAGACAGTGGCCCGAAGTCCGCCGACGCGTGGCTGCGGGTGGTTGACGCGGTGAACGGACGCCGGCCGGCAGGGTCGGGCGGGGGTTCTCCCGCACCAACGCCCGCCTTTAAGTGGACGTCGTTCCCCGGCGATATGACGCCTGGCGACACGTTTGTTGCGTCTCTCTCTGGTCATGCCCTTTGCGTGGGGCCCCGGTCGGAGTGGGGTACGGTGACGTTGCCGTCTGTTGGGCAGAAGCGTGTCGCGACGATCCCGGCCGCTGTGTTGGGTGGCGCGAAGCCGCAGCGCACCTGCTACCCGCTGTTGAAGACGGATGGCACGTCTGACGGGGCGACCGTTGAGGTGTGGCCGAACAGTACGGTGATCACGAACATCCCCGCGGGCGGCGGCGGGAAGCGGGTCATGCCGATGATGTACGCCCCGCTGGCGTGAGTGTCGTCGCTTTGTTGGCGGCCCATACTGGGATCATGCATGACCTTGACCTCCCCCCCTTCCCTGCTGAGCTGTTCGGCGCGGCGGTCGCCGCCGTGGCGTCGTGCATTGGTTGGCTGTTCGCGAGGGCGGAGCGGACGTCCGACCGGAGGGTTGAAGCCTTGGAGCGGATGGCTGACTCCTTGAACCGTCGTGTCGCGACGTTGGAGCTGTCCAGGGATGCTGCTGAGGCGGCGCGCGACCTCGCGGAAGAGGAAGCGCACCGCCTCAGGGTGCAGGTGTTCAAGTTGGAGGAGTATGCGGCCGCGTTGATCCGGTGGGGGGTGGCGTTGATACGGCTGATTGCGCCGGAGAGCCGGCCGCCGACGCCGCCGTCACCTCCAGCCGGTCTCGATGATGTGAGCGACCTGTGTGGCGGCGGCATGCCGGCTGGTTCCTCTCCAATGGACGCCGCCGCCGGTCACGTACCAGGTGACGCCGCGCCTGGTGAGGGCCACTCGCGTCCCTGACGGACGCCGGCCCCGGCGGATGACCGCTTCGCGGGGGCCGGTCGCTACTCTCAGCTTGGTCCGGTCGAGGCCGCACGCGTCGAGGATGGTGAGGGCCTCTGAGACAACTCCGGCGGGGGTCATGTCAGTTCACCTCCAGCCACTGCCAGAGACCCCAGATGGCGAGGGCGGAGCCGAGGGTGATGAGGCAGGCGGACAGGCTTGCGATGGCGTAGGTGATGGCGCCCAGGGCGAGCTGGGCGGCCCGGCCGGCTGGCCGCGGGGGGATGGTGTTGGGGGCCGCGTGACGCATTAGGGGAGCTCCTTTCGGTTGGTGGCGTCTAGTTGTTCAAGTCCGCGGGTGAGCATGTCGGCGACGGGTATCACGGCGCTCGATACTTCCTCTCCTTTCAGGCGGTGCGGACGATGACGATGCTGCCGGCGGGGGCGGTGGCGTAGGAGCCTT
>ERZ772940.173-NODE-173-length-35415-cov-4.80144_pt1 | contig 35415 bp, 26 predicted proteins | sample MGYA00511682_ERZ772940 | MGnify/ENA primary metagenome ERZ772940 (study PRJEB29015, sample SAMEA2737922) | human oral metagenome | biome: human oral; feature: human-associated habitat; material: dental | place: China | collected 2031 ... | reverse complement strand
TTAAATGTTTAAATAATACTATATTTTTTATGGTTTCTCACTAATAATAACCTTAATTTACATACATTTGACTTGTACAAAATCGTTGTAGTTTCCTTCAGTGCGTGCAAAAATAAAAAATGTTTTATAGGAATGCAAACTTTTGCACTATTATTTCAAAATATTTAACACATATTTTATTATTCATTGAAAGTCTTATCCCATACTCTCCTATCATTACAGAAGAAGGAACAGAAGCACCCCCTGCGTACGGAACTTCCCCTATCAAACGTTTCATTTAAGCCGTTCCCTAAGAATCGAACATTAGTATAAATTCACTACAAGACGGTCGTTCTACTTGAAATAAAGCCGTTGTAGTCGCAGAAAAACTTTTGTCGGAGAATTTATTTACACGTAAAGAAATATTTACTTACGTGTATGGAAATTATTACTTACGTGTAGAAAAATATTTATTTACACGTAAAGAATTTATCGGACTTGCGTTTCTATCGCACCAAACTTCTGCTGCGCTTTGGTTGCTTTAATTTATTTTCAATATTATAAGGAGGAATAATTCAAAATTTAGTATTATCTTTGCAAGTTGTATAGATTTAGAAAGCTAAAGAAAAAGAATATGTCGTGTATATTAAACATAGAAACCAGCACTAACGTATGCTCGGTGGCATTGAGCGAAGACGGAGCTTGCATATTTACGCAGGAAGACCATAGCGGTCCCAACCACGGCGAACAGCTGGGGCGTTTTGTCGACGAAGCCTTGTCGTTTGCCGACAGCCACGCTATTCCTGTCGATGCTATCGCCGTCAGCAGTGGGCCAGGCTCTTACACGGGGCTTCGCATAGGCACATCAATGGCAAAGGGCATCTGCTATGGCACCGACATCAAGCTGATTGCAGTACCTACACTCGAACTGCTTTGCGTGCCTGTGCTGCTGCACCACGAGGAGATTGAGGACAATGCATTGCTTGTTCCGATGATTGACGCACGCCGTATGGAGGTATATGCACAGGTGTTCGACCGTGCCTTGCACGAAATTCGCCCTATCCAAGCCGATGTTGTGGACGAGAATACCTACAAGGAATATCTCGACAAAGCACCAGTCTACTTCTTTGGCAACGGTGCTGAAAAGTGTATGAAAACCATCAATCACCCCAATGCACACCTGATAAAAGGCATCGAACCATTGGCAAAGAACATGCTGCCGCTGGCTGAAAAGCGCATTGCATTGGAACAATACGAAGATGTGGCGTACTTTGTGCCGATGTACCTAAAGGACTTTGTGGCAAAGCAAGCCAAGCCCTTGCTGTAAGACAAGGCAGAACACAAACAAAAGAAACGAAACAGAATAAAAAGAATAGTTGAATGAAGATAGACGGACTGGATTACAACACTCAGCGCGAGAAACTATTGTTGCCCGAATATGGGCGTGAAATACAAAATATGGTGAGCCATTGCGTGGAACTTCCAACGAAGGAAGAACGACAGCAATGTGCCGAAACCATTGTTTCGATTATGGACAGAATGAACCCACAAGGCAGGGAAAGTGCCGACCACGAGCAGAAACTGTGGGACCATTTAGCCATTATGGCAGACTTCAAGTTGGACATTGACTATCCGTACGATGTTTCGCAGGCATTGAAAATAGCAACGAAGCCAGAGCCTATGGGCTATCCGATGTCGAAAATACCTGTACGCCATTATGGAAAAATGATGTTCGAGTTGTTCGAACAGCTCAAAACAATGGAGGAAGGCGACGAAAAGGAAGAGCTTGTAAGATTGGTTGCCAACCAGATGAAACGCTGTCTGATGCAATGGGGGCACGGTTCGTCGGACGACGAGAAAGTGGCTTCCGACCTCGCACGCTTCACCGACGGTGCCGTTCAGTTGGACTTGGACGTCTTCAAATTCGACAAGATAAACCCAAAAGAATTGCAACCTGTACGCAACAATAAAAAGAGAAGATAAGGCTATGGAGTGTTTTCTCATTGAAGGCGGACACCGCCTATCGGGTACCATCGTGCCTCAAGGAGCTAAGAACGAGGCTTTGCAGGTGATTAGCGCAACATTGCTGACCACCGAAGAAGTTGTTATCAACAACATTCCAAACATCTTGGACGTAAACAACCTTATAAAACTGCTCACAGACATTGGCGTAAAGGTTACGAAACTGAGCGAAAACAAGTATTCTTTCTGTGCCGACGAGGTGAATTTAGACTATTTGGAGAGCGTAGCATTTGTTGAAAAATGCTCGTCTTTGCGCGGTAGCGTGTTGCTTTACGGTCCTTTACTGGGTAGATTTGGCAAGGCAACGATAGCCAAACCTGGGGGCGACAAGATTGGGCGTCGCCGTTTGGACACCCACTTCCTTGGTTTCAAAAACCTCGGAGCACACTTTGAACACAGAGAAGAACGCAACGTGTACGAACTGAAAGCCGAAAAGCTTGTCGGAACCTATATGCTTTTAGACGAAGCATCGGTTACGGGCACAGCCAATATCGTTATGGCAGCTGTCTTGGCAGAAGGTACAACCACGATATACAATGCTGCTTGCGAGCCTTACTTGCAACAATTGTGCAATATGCTCAACGCTATGGGCGCGAAAATCAGCGGCATTGGCAGCAATCTGCTCACCATTGAGGGTGTGAAAACGTTGAAAGGAACGCAACACCGCATACTTCCCGATATGATAGAAGTAGGCTCGTTCATTGGTATGGCAGCTATGATAGGCGACGGCATCAGAATTAAAGATGTGTCAGTGAAGAACCTTGGCATCATTCCCGACACATTCCGACGACTTGGCGTGCAGATTGAAGAGAAAGGCGACGACCTTTTTATTCCACGACAGGAACACTACGACATCGAATCGTTCATTGATGGAACCATTATGACCATTGCCGATGCGCCGTGGCCAGGCGTAACACCCGACCTTATTTCGGTGTTGCTCGTAGTCGCAACGCAAGCGAAAGGCAGCGTGCTCTTCCACCAGAAGATGTTCGAAAGCCGATTGTTCTTTGTCGATAAGCTCATCGATATGGGCGCACAAATCATTCTTTGCGACCCACACCGTGCAGTAGTGGTTGGAAACGACAACCTTCGTGCATTGCGAGGAGGCAGAATGTCAAGCCCCGACATTCGTGCGGGCATCGCCCTGCTCATCGCTGCTATGTCGGCACAAGGCATCAGTCGCATCGACAATATATCGCAAATAGACCGCGGCTACGAAAATATTGAGGAACGACTCAATGCGCTCGGTGCGAAGATACAGCGTGTAGACATTTGCTAAAGAAGTCTTACAATGATTAAAAGAGAGGAAGTATATAAGATAGGTGTATTGGGAAAGCCGCACGGAGTAAAGGGCGAGATGCAGTTTCGCTTCACCGACGACGTGTTCGACCAATGCGATGCCGACTATCTGGTGCTCGATATGGAGGGCATTTTAGTGCCTTTCTTTATGGAAGAGTACAGATTTCGCTCTGACGAAGTGGCGCTGATGAAGTTTTGCGACATCGATACCGAAGAGCGGGCACGCGAACTTACAGGAACGGAAGTGTACTTCCCACGTGCTATTGCCGAAGAAAACAAAGACGAATTGTCGTGGGCACAAATCATCGGATTTAAGTTATTGGACAGCAAAACTGGCAAGGTGCTGGGCGAAATCGTGTCAGTAGATGATTCAACCATCAACCTACTGTTTGAAATAAAGACCGAAACAGGTGGCGAACGCCTTATACCTGCCAACGAAAACCTTATAAAAGGAATAGACAAAGCAGAACAAACGATAGAAGTAGAAATACCTGACGGACTTTTAGAGCTTTAGTTTAGAAAGATGAAACAACAAATATGTATTCTTGGTTCAACAGGAAGCATCGGCACACAAGCCCTTGATGTGATAGAGCAACACGCCGATTTATACGAGGTTTATGCCTTGACCGCCAACAACCAATGGCAGAAATTGGCTGCACAGGCACGCAAATTCCAGCCTGCAGCAGTGGTAATCGCAAACGAAAGCCACTATGAGGCATTGCAAAAGGAACTCTCCGACCAACCAAACATAAAGGTTTATGCTGGCAAAGAGGCGTTAAAGCAGATTGTTGAAGCCGAACCTATCAATATGGTGCTTACTGCTATGGTGGGATTTTCAGGTCTTGAGCCTACCATACACGCCATTAAGGCACGCAAAAGAATTTGTTTGGCAAACAAAGAGACCCTTGTCGTGGCAGGAGAATTGATTTGCAGGCTGGCAACCGAATACCATACGCCTATCCTTCCCGTAGATAGCGAACACAGCGCAATATTTCAAAGCTTGGTGGGAGAGGACAACAATGAGATAGAAAAGATATTGCTGACCTGCTCAGGAGGTCCCTTCCGTCTTTTCAATGCCGACAAACTAAAGACCGTTACGGCTGCCGATGCACTGAAACACCCCACTTGGGACATGGGAGCAAAGATTACAATAGACTCCGCTTCGCTTATGAACAAAGGCTTTGAGGTAATAGAAGCCAAGTGGTTGTTTGGTGTTCCTGCCGACAAGATACAGGTTTTGGTGCACCCACAGTCCATCATTCACAGTGCGGTACAGTTTGCTGATGGCGGCGTAAAGGCTCAATTGGGAGTTCCCGATATGCGTTTGCCTATACAATATGCCTTCTCTTTCCCCGACAGACTTACGTTGAAAGGCGACCGTTTGGACTTGTTCAGCCAGCCGTTGGAGTTCTTTGAGCCTGATATGGAGAAGTTCCGCTGTCTCGCCATGGCGTATGAAGCCATCAAAAAAGGCGGTAACATGCCCTGTATCCTTAATGCAGCCAACGAAATAGTAAACGAGGGATTCCGCAAAGGGCAATGCTCGTTCCTTAAAATGGGCGAAATCATCGATGAAACGATGCAGAAAGTGGCATTCGATGCTACACCATCGCTCGACGTTTATTTGCAAACCGATGCCGAAGCGCGCAGGACTGCAAGCGAACTGATGGGCAATTAAGATATTGAAAACAAGAAAATAGAAATAAAAAAATAACGATTATAAAGTAACGAATGGAATCAGTTCTTATACGATTGCTCCAATTTATAATGGCAATCTCGCTGCTTGTCCTTCTCCATGAAGGCGGGCATATGTTCTTCGCAAAGCTATTTGGCGTTCGCGTAGAAAAGTTTTTTGTATTCTTTGATATGGCTATCGGCAAGTGGAACGGTATGCTATTCAAGTGGAAACCCAAGAATGACGACACAACATACGGCATGGGGTGGCTCCCACTCGGCGGTTACTGCAAGATTTCAGGTATGATTGACGAGAGTTTCGACACGGAACAGATGAAGAAAGAGCCACAACCGTGGGAGTTTAGAGTGAAACCAGCGTGGCAACGCTTACTCATCATGATTGGCGGTGTACTTGTAAACTTCCTCTTGGCACTGTTTATCTACTCCATGATAATGTTTACGTGGGGCGAAACCTACTTCAAGGTGTCGGACATGAGTATGGGTATGCAGTTCAACGAACAGGCAAAAGCACTCGGTTTCAAGGATAAGGACGTTATGTTGGGCACCGACAAGGGGGCTTTCCGCGAGTTTGCCAACGTAAATGGCGACTTCTTCCGCCAGATTGCACAATCCAAATACGTGGAAGTGTTGCGCAATGGCAAGAAAACACGCATCGAAATGCCAGGCGATTTGGATATGCTTTCAATGATTAAGGAGCGTCCTTTCTTTGCCGAACCTTACATTCCAGCGCGCATCGACAGCGTTGCAGCCAACACACCTGCTATGAAAGCAGGCATAAAGGCAGGCGATTTGCTGAAGTCCATCAATGGAAAGGCTGTTGAAACTTGGGCGGACATGAACTACCAGATGGGAGTTCTTAGCGATGTGGCAGCTGTAAAGAACACCCATAAAGACTCTTTGGCACTCCGCAACGTAGTGCTGACCGTGCAACGCAGCGGCACAAACAAGATAGACACCATACGCATGCAGCTCAATGCTGAACTGAAGATGGGCGTAACACAAAGTACGATACTCTCATACTACAAGCCCACGCAAGAGAAATATTCGTTCTTCGCAAGTTTCCCAGCAGGTGTGAAGTATGGCGTGAACATTCTTCGCGGCTATGTAGGCAACTTCAAATACCTTGCTTCTGCCGATGGAGCAAAGAGTTTGGGAGGCTTTGGCGCAATTGGAAAGATGTTCCCACCTTACTGGGACTGGTATATGTTCTGGAATATGACTGCTTTCCTGAGCATCATTCTTGCCTTTATGAACATTCTGCCTATCCCTGCGCTCGACGGCGGACACGTTATGTTCCTGCTATACGAAATGATTACACGTCGCAAACCATCTGAAAAGTTTATGATTCGTGCCGAATATGTGGGCATCACCATACTTATTTTGCTGATGGTCGTAGCCAACCTGAACGACGTTTTACGGTGGTTGGGCGTAATGTAGCATTGGAATGACAAAGCAATTCAACACCGGCGAAACTCAAGAAACCCTCCGTCAGGACTACAACCCTGACGGTTCGGTACTGCGACGGGCACAGATGCGTATGCTCGATATGGCTATCTACTTGCAGGAAACAGCCAAGAAGATAGGCATTCCGCTGAGGTTAGACGGTGGAAATGTGCTCGGAGCGTTGCGCCACGGAGGCTTTATTCCGTGGGACGACGATATAGATATGGTGGTAAGCCAGAAGGATTTCAAACGCCTCTGCGACTATCTCAAGGCGCACCCCCACCCCCATTACGTGTTGCAAGACAACTCTACCGACCGTGGATTCTACAAAGAGTGGGCTTGTCTGCGCGATTTAAGAACCGAAAACCGCAGCCACGAAACCTCCGAAAGCGAGAACCGACGTATCCACGAAGCACAGAAATATCGAGGATTGCACGTCGATATATTCCCCTACGAGGGCAATATGATACCTTGGCTGCAACGTTTTGCAGCGAAACTATCGGTGAATGTGAACCTTAAAATGGCAGGGCGATACCCCCGAATGGCGCAAACGTGCTACAATGTGTTACACTATGGCGTCTTCCCAGTGTTCCGTTTCATCGGTAAAATCTTCGGCAATCCAGACTTGTATATGCACTCTTACGGTGCGTGGTTCTACGAACAGAACCCCAAACGCATTATGGTGCCCCACAAAGACATTGTCTTCGAGGGCTACACATTTGAAGGACCAGCCGACGCGGAGGAACTTTGCCGTATCGCTTACGGCGAGTTTATGAACCTTCCGCCACGCGACAAGCGCGACAGACACAAGGTTGATGTAGTGTTCTTCGACGAGTAGAAAGCACGATAAAGACAGAAACAAAACCAAAAACAGCATAAAAATGAACATAGCCGTTATCTTTGCAGGTGGTTCGGGACTACGTATGCACACCAAGTCGCGCCCCAAACAGTTTCTCGACCTAAACGGAAAGCCCATTATCATCTACACGCTCGAACTCTTCGACAATCACCCACAGATTGACGCCATTGTCGTTTCGTGCATCGAAGAGTGGATTCCGTTCCTTGAAAAGATGCTCCGCAAGTTTGAAATAAACAAGGTTGTGAAGATTGTTTCGGGTGGAGCAACAGGGCAAGACTCCATTTACAACGGTCTGTGTGCTGCCGAAGCGTATGCGAAAGACGAGGCTGCGACGGTGCTTATTCACGACGGCGTGCGCCCATTGATAACCGAAGAAACCATAACAGACAATATAAATAAGGTGGCGGAATGCGGTTCTTGCATTACCTGTGCGCCTGCTACCGAAACGTTTATCATAAAACAAGAAGACGGAAGCTTGGAAATTCCGACACGTGCCAACTCTCTGATAGCACGCGCACCGCAAAGTTTCCACCTCATTGACATTCTTTCAGCCCACCGCCGTGCGATAAGCGAAGACCGACACGACTTCATCGACTCGTGTACGATGATGAGCCACTACGGCTACAAATTAGGAACGATTATCGGTCCAATGGAAAACATAAAGATAACCACCCCCACCGACTTCTTCGTATTCCGTGCAATGGTAAAGGTTCACGAAGACCAACAAATCTTTGGTTTATAGAAATGAATGCTATTCTCGAACAAGACGTAGAGCAATTCGCCCTTCGCTTCGCCTTAAAAGACGAACTGCGGGGAAAGACGGTTGCCGTAACAGGGGCGACAGGACTGCTCGGAGCGTGTATGGTGCGCTGTCTGTTGGCATTAAACCACCAGCAGGCTCTTGGTCTGCGTGTATTGGCGGTGGTCAGAAACACGGCAAAAGCCGAAGCAATGTTTGGCAAACAAGATGTGGCATTAGGGTTTTATGCTTACGACTTTTCGGCAAACGAGGTCTTCAATCCTACCGAAAAGATAGATTTCATCGTACATTTTGCCAGTCCTACAGCTTCAAAATACTTTGTGGAATATCCTGTTGAAACAATGGTTACGGTGTTTAACGGCACGAAAAACCTACTCGACTACGCACGCACGAACCGCACTCAATCGGTATTGTTGGCATCGTCGTTGGAAGTTTACGGCACCATTACCGACGACAGCACGCCACTTACCGAAGAAACACAGGGCTATCTCGACCCTATGGCGGTGCGCAGCAGCTACCCAATGGCAAAGCGGGCTGCCGAAACGCTCTGCCACGACTACGCAAAGGAATACGGAACGCATGCGAAAGTGGCACGCTTGGCACAGACTTTCGGTGCAGGAGTGGCACAAGACGACACCCGTGTGTTTGCGCAATTTGCCCGCAGCATCATCAAGGGCGAGGATATTGTGATGCACACAAAGGGCGAACTCTGCCGAAGCTATTGCTACACGACTGACGCCATCGCTGCTATGCTCTACATTCTTCTGCGTGGCAAAGACGGCGAAGCCTACAACGTGGCAAACGAAACCACTTATATTTCCATAAAGGATATGGCAACTTTCCTTGCCGAAACGTTCAATCCACGTGTGAAAGTGGTGGTAGAACTAAAAGAGAATATGGGCTATTCGCCTACAACAAAGCTGCGTTTGTCTACCGACAAGGTGCGACTGTTGGGCTGGACACCCCAATACGGTTTACAGGAAATGTTCCACCGCCTTATTGAATCGCTGAAACAATAGTCTATGTCTGCCAATATTCTCAACCGAATCAGCCAGTCGCTCTTTTACGTTTACAAGCGGAAAGACCTTCGCCAATGGGACGTTGCACCACAAAAGCACCTCCCCATTTATGGCATTTACCACATTATGTTGGACACTGGGTGGGAGAAATTGGCACAAAAGCAAATAGAGAACCTGAAAAACAGCGGACTGCTGGCAGCTACCGAAAAGCTTTTTATCAGCTGTATTGCAGCCGACGAAGCTAAAGTTGATGCACTAAAACAACTGATTGACAGCGATAAGGTAGAACTCATAGCCTTCTCTACCAACCCACAGAAGTACGAATACCCTGCCCTGCAGTTCATCAAAGAACTCAGCCAGCGCGAAGATTGCCTTGTATATTACTTCCATTCAAAAGGCATTTCCTATCAGTCGTTGGTGTCTGACGACCGCCTTTTCCGTGCCTTCCAACAGAAAATAGAGGCGTGGCGCGAGATGTTGGAATACTTTGTGTTCGACAAATGGCGCGTGGCTGTAAACGCTTTGTCGAACGGTTTCGACACTTACAGCTGCTATCGCTGGCCTCCTCGCAACTACACAATGTATTCGGGCAGTTTCTGGTGGGCAACATCGGCACACATTCGACAGTTGCCCAACTTCCAACCCGACGTTATTTCGGCTAACCGCTTCTACTCCGAAGTGTGGCTGTTCGAGCGCAAACACCGTCAGTTTTCGGCTTTCGATACCATTGCCGACCTTTATTTCGTGCGCATTCCACGCTCCATTTACGCTGATGGAAAGCCATCGTTCATCGACAAACTGCGTTTCTCGTTTATGTATAACCTCCGAAAAATAGAGAAACACATTTTTCATTACAACTACAAGAAACGCTGCCAGCAACGTTTCCAACAACTGAAAAAGAAAATATAACGAGCAGTAGAAACTTCGTGTGGCGAAAGATTACCTGCTTCTTTTTATGGAAGAGGAAAACCGAAAAAACGCCTCGATTTTGTAAAGATTATTTCTTTGAAAAACGGTAATTTCGATTTGGCATTGCGAAAGCGGCTCTTTTGCGATGCAAAACCTACGCTTTTACCGTGCAAAACAGCCGCTTTTGGAACGCAAAACAATAGGTTTTACAAGGCGTTGATAATGAAGATGTTACGCAATAGTTATCCTTGCGAAAAATATTTACACCTTTTATAGCTGTCGTTCCTCCATAAAACGGTTCTGAAAGGGACAAATTGAGCAGGACGGATAGGAAGTTTTGCCTTCAGATAATCCTACCGCCAATAAACTGCGATGCCAATACGACAACGCTTCTGTATAAACAAAGAAACCGTGTGCCATTGCTGACACACGGTTTCTTCTATTCTAATATTCTTGTATTACTTTACAAGAACGCTCTTTGTAATCTTTTGGTTGCCCATAACAACCTTGACAATGTACAAGCCCTTGGCAGTGCTTGGTATGCGAACTGCGCTGTTAGCGGTTCCGTTCGCCTTGCCTACCAACATACCCGATGTAGAGTAAACCTCTACGGTGTAGTCGCTTGCTGCACCGTTCACAACGATTTCGCCGTTCTGAACACTGATAACAGCATCGTTAGAACCTTCGGCAAGTACGTTAATGCCAGTAGCATAGGTTACAGGAATACGAACATACTGTGTCTTACCTGCCTGTGTCATACTTACAACGATTTCGAACTCCTCGCTGGTTTCACCCTTAATGCTGAGCTCGCCTGTTGCTTCGTTGATGCTAACCTTTGCCTTAACGGTGCTTGGAACGAGTTCTACAATAGCATATTTCATCGTAGCCTTGCTGCCATCAGGTGTAAAGTTAGACGAGATGTCGATGGTTTGACCTTGTGCTGCTACTGCCGCACCCGCCTTTTCGTTGCGTACGCCGTTGAAGTTATCGAAGGCAAAGTAAGTTGGTGTGGTAAGACCCCAATTGTTCTTCTTCGTACCTTCCATCTTGAACGATACCGATTTCACTTCGCCCAACGAGCTAAGGTCTACCCATTGCCACGTATCAAGAACGTAGTGGTCGGCTTCATTCTCTGCACGATAGTCGGCAAGGTAGTATTCTACCTGACTTTCTGTATTGTCAGCCTTCTTACCCTTTATGATAAGCTTGAAGTAGTCGCCCTTTTGGAAACCACCAGCAACGTCTGACATTCCATCGCCTTTCTTAACAGCATCGTACACCCAAGCGGTATTTGTAACGTAGAAACCACGAATATTGTCGCCGTTTTCCTTGTTCATTACCGTGATTGTACCTGGCTGTGGATAAGAGATACCATAGTTTTCAGAGTTGTCGTAGCCCTTGCCAACGATGTTGCGCCATTGGTCTTGCAAACCGCTGTATGTGGTAGCAGTCTCGTTAGAATACATACAGTCGTAGTAGAAGTTGTACTGAGGCTGTGCTCCGTTATGGAATTTATAAGAACCGCTGAGGAAGTAACCGTTGCCTTTTGCACCATTCCAATGGCTCTCATTATCCAAGTAAAGGTTTTCGAGCGTTGCAGTTACGGCCTCACCCTTTACAATAACATCGCAAACAGCACTTGCAGTCTTACCATTCTTGTCTACAACCTCTACGGTGTACTGGTCGCACTCGGTAGGAACAACGTTGGTTTCTACCTTCTGACGCTTGCCGTTGTACCACGTTATGGTGTAAGGTTCGGTTCCACTGGTTACAGTTGCTGTAAGATTAGCTGGTTGTCCTGCTTCTATCGTAATGTTTTCTGCAGTAACTACTGGCTCTGGTATTGGTGTTGGCTTCACAACCTTGAATGGCTTGGTAGCCTCAATCTTGCTCTTGCCACCACGTGTGCCTTCGTAAACAATGTATGCAATGTAGGTTTCGTCCTTTGTCAAGTCCTTGATAGTCTGTACAACTTCAGTGTCTTTGCTGATAGAAATGCTGATACCGTCTTTCTCAACTTCTTCTACTGTTGGAGCAGCGTCAGCTTCTTTCTTCACAAGGATATAAGCCTTACCGTTTTCGTCTGCCTTTATTTTCACGTCAGCAGAGTTGTCGGTAATGTTCACAACTTCAGGATAACCCTCTACCGACTTAGGTATTACAACTTCTTCAGAGAATTCGTAAGCACCCATAGTTGGGTGGTCGGCATTGCGTTGCTTGTTGTTGATGTCCTTTGTAGCATAATCGAGCAATACGGTATTTACCAAATGGCCAACTTCTTTTGGCTCAAGCACCTCTGCGTCCAAGAATTTAACTTCTTCGTTGTAGCTGTCTGCTTCGTTAGAAACGGCTTTCCAATCGTTAAAGGTCGCATACTTGGTTCCTGTCTTTATGGCAAACGATTCGCCCGCTGTATAGAGATTATTCTTCAAGAACTTAATGGCATCAGGTGATTTCTTACCTGTGAGGAAGTAAACGTAGCCACCTGCTTCGTTCTGAATGATGTTCTGGGTAACAACAATGTTGCTCAAATCGGTTGAAAGCTGAACAGGCTTGCTTCCTTTCGCCTTACCACGGAAGACAACGGTGTTGTGTGCAATGTTTATATTTGCAGTTTCTGTTCCACCAATCTGTATGCCATAAGAGCTGTCATCATTAGATTCGTTGATGATAGAGTTGTTTACAATCGTTGCAGGAGCAGCTGCATCGGCTGCAATAGCACGAACATTGATAGCACCTGAATAATTCTTGGTCTTCAAGTTAATCTTGTTCTGCTCTATCTTAACCTGTCCGTTGGCAGTTATATCAATCGCTCTGAAATCATTTTTGTCGGCTTCTGTATTGATAATGGTGTTGCCAATGATTTGCGCATCGTCTTCTTTGGTAACATAGATAGCGTGTGTACCATTGTTCTTGAAGGTGTTGTTCAATATCTTACCGCCTCTTTCTTTTGGCAATGCTACCGCAGAGGTACCACCCAACTTAATACCTTGTCGTCCACCTTCGAGGGTTGAACCCTTCAATGTGAAGTGGTCGTTGTTCTTGTTAGGCTCGCTAAGCGAGTACATATTTACAAGTGTGATGCCATCAGAAATATTAGAACTCATCTTGGCGTGAATGTAACAGTCTTCAACAGTTACGTTACGGCTCATATTGCGAACGTGTACTACTGATGGATACTTCGCACTTCCGTCGATTGTTACTTCAATACCGCGAAGCGTTGTATAAGTTGCACCATCGAAAGTGAATACACCATACTCTCTTGCTAACTTATCTCCAGTGTAGCCAAGACTGAAGTCATTGTTGTGTAACTTAACATCAGAAGGCTTGCCAGTAGATGAGGTAATGAGCAATGTGTTGTTTTCAGACATACCAGCAATAGCAGGTACAAGTACATTCTCCTTATAAACGCCTGGCTGAATGCTGATAGTTACAGGACCGTCGATACCTGTCTTCAATGCATCGACAGCCTTCTGAATGGTTTTATACTCCTTATCTGCACCAACTTCCAACGTTCCGCTTATACCTTTCTCGATGGTTGTAGTAGCAGTAACGTTAGCTGCAGGAGTTTCAGTCTTAATGTTTGTTGTGATTGAAGCGAGTTTAGCAGAAGCCTTATCGCCTTCGTTTGCAGTGGTAGAAAGGTCGTAAGCAATCCAGAAGTGGTATGTACCACGGTCGTTCATTGTATAGTTACCCTTCACTTCATAAGGACTTGTGGTAGTTTGACCGAAGAGATTCACTGGTGAAAATACCTTCTCCTGACCTGTAGTATAAACTTTTACGTTCTTAACAATAGCTCCGTCGGTCGCTGTTACGGTGAAATTCTTAACGTCTATCGTACCGTAGTCGCCCGCAGTCTCAACATCGACACGCATCATAGCAAGGTCGGTAGCACCCTTCATGCTCTTTTCGCCTACTATACTTTCTGTCTTAACAGAAGCAACGGCAAGTTCAGAGAGTTTAACGCTGCTTACTTCGATTGCAAAACCCTTGCCAGCATAAGTTGTAGTCTTATAGTTTACAGTGATTTTACCGTCTGGCGACTTTGTAATGAGTTCTGTAAGTTCAGGGGTTCTGCCATATTCCATGTCAGCCTTATCCTTCTTTTCGCCACCATAATAGATATACATCTTGCTTCTGCCAGCTACATGCCATTCCTTTGCAACAAGCTTGATACCGTAGCCTTGGCTTGCAGGCGCGAAAGTAATTGTACCGTCGAAGTTCTTAGACTCATCTCCGTCGGCACCACCATCGTCGTAGAACATTACAGAACCGCCGTCAGAGATAGTCTTTGTCTTATTCTCACCCTTCTGAAGTACAACAATATGCTTTATAATGCGTTCGCCTTCAGGGTCTCCATTGTTTATATTTTGCGTCTTATCGCCAAAGTCGAGTGCAGTAAGTGCTGCGTCGAGCTTGCTTTCTGCCTCTGCATCGTCTTTCACATCGTAGCGTACACGCAACCAGTTGTCGCCCTCTACGAGCGCAAGTGGTTCGGTAAACTGAATGTCGAGTGTATTGTTCGCACCAAATTCTGTTACGGTAGCAACTGTCTTAGCAGTGCTTGTAGCTTCTTCTATTTCGGCTTTGCCCAGCACTGTAATCTTGCTGATAGCTTTCTTAGAAGCCTTAAGGTCGAGTGTAATGCCCTTTAAGTTGAGCGCACCCTTATCGCCTTCCGCCTTAACGTTGAAGCTGATAATGTCCAAATCGGTAGCACCTGCTGCTGCAACATCGTTAGAGAGTTGTTTTACAACAGCTTCCTTAAATGCAAGAGGCTTACTTTCGTATTCTGCAACTTCAGCTTCGAACCCATCACCTGTATAAGCCGATGCATAAGTTTCAGGGTTAAAGACAACTGTCAATGCACCATCGTCTGCCGTAGAACGCAATATCTTCTTAGGACCAACCTTTGCAGCATCGGCATTGTCAAGTTTCCAAAGAAGCTGTCCGCTTTTATCACGACCACTATAAACTGCAAACTTAGCACGAACGCCTATGTTCTCATACTTAGAATACACAATGTCGAAACGTGAGAAGTTTATCATTATCTTCTTTCCTGCATGGATAGGCAAGAAAGTCATTGTACGTTCTTCTGTTGAAGCCTCGTAACGAGTAGAGTATTTATTCGCATTCTTCGTTTTGAAAGTAAGCTTATTATTTACTTTCTTCGTATTGTTACCTTGAACAAACTCTACTACATTCTTAATGGTTCTGTCGCCGCTTGGGTTTCCGTTTGCTACTTCGTGTGCACCATCGCTAAGTGTAGCACTTACAAGAGCAGCATCAACTTTCTTCCCATCTTCAGCCATCTCGCTGATATCGTAAGTAAGCCAGAACCAGTTATCGCCTTCAAAGAGTGTTGTAGCCTCTGTGGCAATCTCAAATTCATCGCTATTTACATCTACTTCGCCTATCTTCTTGCCAGACGAGAATGCATCTGACATTCTTGTAGAATAAAGTGTTGCATGAGCAATTTGTGCCTGTGTGCCATTGGTTTTAAACTTAAAACTTGTAGTTGTAAGCGGGTTCAGCGTTTCTGAAGCCTTAATATTAAAGCTGAGAATCTGCTGTCCTTTATCGTCGGCACATACTGTTCCTTCGCTAAACTGCTTCACATCGAAGCCGCTTACTGTCATTTGCTGCGGTGTAAACTGAGAAACAGTAGCCTCCCAGCCTGGTTTTGTCATCGCATAATCGTTTTCGAATACTATTGTAAGTGCACCATCGTCGGCAATAGACTTAACAATACCTTTTTCATTCCTTGTAAAAGATTTCAGCAAGTTATCCTTCTTTGCTTCTTTTCCGCTGTAAACCTTTACGAATTGACTGTTCTTTTCTCCTAAAGAAGAGAGGAAGATGTCCATCTTAGTGAAATTAGCCATAACCTTTTTAGCAGGGTTTTCTGGCACGAATGTAATTTCGCTAACTCGTTTATCTTCACCAACTCGAGGCGTTGTTGGCCCCGTAGGTCCACCCTCATCATAGAAGTTGATACCATTGTCTCCAACAGTAATCGTTTGTTTGGTGTCCGAAATATTGACCTCCGTAGGCGTTCCCTGCGCCATTACAGGCATAGAGATAGCCGACAGTGCCATTAATAACGACACCAATAGTAGTTTTGTGTTCATAAATATAATTTGTTAATATAAAAAATTTAATTCCTCTTGTTTATAGTTTCCTGTTTAGTTATTGGCAGATTGCGCTCTCGCACATAGCCAAAAACTACAGTTTTCTTGTATCAGCCATAAGCAAATACTAAAAACTGGCAATGTCTAATCTTATTTAAACTTCAACTATTCTACTTCTCAACCTATCCCATAGAAGCCTTATAGAAGTATTGCAATGGCAGGTATTCTGACTTATTGTCTGACCACAAACCCCTTCCCAAGCCCTTTGCTCAGTGGTATATGTTTGTGTCTACAATGACAACTTACAGCAGCTGGACTGTTTAGGTTTTTCACCTAATTCCCTATTAATCGCTGTTGCGAACCAAATTGCACTGCAAAGGTAACGATAAAAGATTGAATAAACAATAAATTGATGATTATTCGGCAAAAATAGTAAGCAAAAAGAAGTTTTAGAACACATTTGTTCCGTTTACAACGTATATGCAACAAATTCTGCTTCAAACGTGCATTGTATGTTGCGGAACAATACAAAAATCAAGCAAAGACAACTTGCTTTATACACGGAAAAAAGACGATAATTATGTAAATATTTTTCACAAGTATAACTATCACATAACAACCTATATATCAACGCTTTACAAAACCTATTGTTTTGCATTCCAAAAGCGTAGGTTTTGCACGGTAAAAGCGGCTGTTTTGCATCGCAAAACCTACGCTTTCGCAACGTCAAACCGAAATTACCATTTTCCGTACGAATTATCTTTACAAAGCAAAAGGATTTTTTCAGTGTTTGTATTATGCAACAAAAAGAGAATCACTCTCCCACCACATGGTATCTACCGAACTGTTACATTCCTTGAAAACTACTATCTGGTAGGATAGCTATATCTATTGAAATCGTAAAATCCGCTACGCTGATTGGGCACGTGGTCGTATTCTATGTTTATCGAGAGCGAGTTTTGATTGTGTTCTCCCCATTGATAAGTAACACCGCCACCTATTCTGTCCATAAATCTACTGTCAGCCATTCCGTAACCCCAGCCTGCATACATTGGCGAAAAGCCCATACCATAACCACCAAATGCACCATATCCCATTGCCCAAGGAGCGAAGTTGCCAGAATTAAACGCTTTCTGAACAAAGGCGTATGCACTCCAATGCTCGTTGAATCGGTAGCCAAAAATGGCATTTACACCCGCAGTGGTATAGTTGGAACCGCCATAGGTTACATTATTTATATAGCCCCCTACCGCCAATGTGGCTTTTTTCGATAGGTTGGTAACATACATCAGCGATACGTCTTGAACGAAACCAGCACCGTGGCCGTAGCCATTACCCAAGTTGGCAAATACCGATGCACTGAGGTTTACGTTCAATCCCTTGTGTAAACGCCACGTATTGAATCCCCAACCATACCCCCAATAAGGATAATACATATCGTTATTGGTAATGGCTTGCCCGTTTTCATCGACAAGCGGCAGGTTTCTGTCTATCTGTTGCTGCTCGCGTTCTTCTGCCAAAAGGCGTGCATATTCCTTTTCAGCCTCTGTTGCCTGTCTGTATCCTTGCAGACGTGAAGATTCTATTGGTGCGACAACAGTCGTATCAACATTATTATAAACATCTTGCGCATACATTCTTATACCAAGAAGCAGTGCTATGGCTATGATAAATATCTTCTTCATACAATGCAAATTTAGAATATTGGAGCTTAACAGCCAAAGAAATTAAAAGAATTTAATCTTTTCTATGATTTTATTTAGTGGCACGCTCTCTCCTCATTATCAAGGGAGGGTCGGTGGTGAAGATAAACACCGTTGCGGCGTGGAATACCTGTCCCGGATTAATATTTGTACCTATCTTTTCCTTATCATCATTGTAGCCCGTATGAAGGGGTTGGAAAGAAATGCCCGTACTGTTTTTACCGTATGAGTTTATGCGTAAAGTTGGTTCGTATGTATAAACCGTCAGCACTCTGCCGCTCTGCTCATCGAAAAGAATGGCAGCGGGTTTCTGAACATTAGCAGGGTGTCGCAGCTGAAAGGCGTGGTTGTATCCATTCTGCAAATCGTTGATGCGCTCGCCCAATTCCCTCGGTTGAATGAAGTTCAACGGTGTAAACCGCACGTTTTCCTGCTCGCCCGTAAGTCGCATATCCTTATCGAACACATTCGTTTTATGCGAATCTATCCACAAATGCTGCTTTAGAATAGAGCGAGTGGGCTCGCCCGACAGGTTGAAAACGATACCGTTGGTAAGTTTATAGCGTGTTGGGGCAGTGGAAGTCATTCTGTAATCAACATCAAGTGCGTTTTGGTCGGACAGCGTATAGGTTACCGAGAAGTTCATTTTGCCGTCAAACTCGCCGTCTTTGCTGTCTGCAATATAACGAAAAGTTACGGATTGGTGGTCGGCACTGACTACTTCCCAAACCTTATCCGACAACGCAGGACTTACTTTTCCGTCAAGACTCATCATCGTTGCACCAAGCATCGTGTTGTCTTTGTAGTCGGATATATGTTTATAGCCTTTTATTACAGGCTCCAATCTTCCATTCCAGTTATACGCTTCGAGCTGCATAAGACGTGCGCCGTAGTTGCTTACCAAGGCTTTCATACCCGTATCGTTTATTAACTGAAAGGTTTGTATATCTTGCGCCGATAGCACAAGAGAGAAAAAATAAGCTATTATGGCAAAGCTTAGGTGTTTCATTGTTTTCGATTTTAGATGGGCAGACTTCTGTGTTCTACCTTATATTATTATTGCAAATATAGATTTTTTTTTTGAAAGAAACAGTATTTGCAGAAAAAATATTCTTTTACGCTTCATTTTACAAGGTCAAACGATACGAAAAACCAAAAGAGCAGTTTAGACACAGCGTAAGGAGAAACAGCTTATTTTAGTTAAAAACTTTGGCTTTTTATGACATAATGATGTAAAACTTCATTTTTTTAAATAGTTTAAGGCTAAATATTTTGTAGTTTGCCACCTTATTCTTAATTTTACACCGTAAAGAAACTATGCCTAAAAGTTTAATATACAAAATAAAAAATGGTACAAGAAAAACAAATCATTGAATGTGTTCCTAACATTAGCGAGGGACGTAACAAGGCTATTATTAAGCAAGTAACTGACGAAATTGAACGCGTAAAAGGCGTGAAACTGCTTGATGTAGACCCAGGTGAAGCTACAAACCGTACAGTAATTACTTTTGTTGGTGCTCCTGATGTTGTATTGGAAGCTGCTTTCCAATGCGTAAAGAAGGCTGCACAACTCATTGATATGCGCCAGCACCATGGTGCACACCCACGTATGGGAGCTACCGATGTTTGCCCATTAATCCCAGTGGCAGGCATCACACTTGAAGAATGTGCTGAATTGGCACGCAAGTTGGCAGAACGCATCGCCAACGAACTGCAAGTGCCTTGCTATTGCTACGAAGCTGCTGCAAGAACTCCTGAACGCCGCAACCTCGCTATTTGCCGTAAGGGCGAGTACGAAGGATTGGCAGAAAGAATGACCGTTGAAGCTGAAGCACCCGACTTTGGTGCTCGTGCATGGGACGAAGGCGTTGCACGTACAGGCTGTACTGCAGTGGGTGCCCGCGACTTCTTGATTGCAACAAACTTCAACTTGAACACCACTTCTACCCGTCGTGCCAATGCCATTGCATTCGACGTACGCGAAAAAGGCCGTCCACAGCGCGAAGGTGGCTCACCTGTTGGCAAGCCAATGAAGGACGAAAACGGAAAAACCATTATGATTCCAGGTACATTGAAGTCTACAAAGGCAATTGGTTGGTTCATTGACGAATACGGCATTGCACAGGTTTCAATGAACATTACCGATATTAACGTAACTCCATTGCACGTTGCATTCGACGAGGTCTGCCGTTGCGCACAAAACCGTGGCGTTCGTGTTACAGGTACAGAAATCGTTGGTTTGATACCAAAGCGCACATTGGTAGAAGCAGGTAAGTATTTCTTGAGAAAACAAAATCGTTCTACGGGTATTCCTGAAGAAGACATCTTGCAGATTGCTATCAAATCAATGGGATTGGACGACTTGAAGGAATTCAACCCACGCGAAAAGGTTATCGAGTTCCTTTTGGAAGACGAGAATAAGACAGCGAAGCTCATCGACCTCACAGTGAAAGGCTTTGCTGATGAAACATCACGCGAATCACCAGCTCCGGGTGGTGGTACCATCTCTGCTTATATGGGTGCTTTAGGTGCAGCATTGGGCACAATGGTTGCCAATCTCTCAAGCCACAAGGCTGGTTGGGACGACCGTTGGGAAGAATTTAGCAACTGGGCAGACAAGGGACAGAAGATTCAGGCAGAACTCATGGTACTTGTAGACGAGGATACCGAAGCTTTCAACCGCATTATGGAGGCGTTTGGTCTTCCTAAAAAGACAGACGAGGAAAAAGAAGCTCGCTCTGCTGCTATCCAAGCTGCAACCTTGTTCGCAACACAGGTACCTTTGCACACTATGCAAGCATCGTTCAAGGTGTTTGAACTCTGCAAAGCAATGGCAGAAGAAGGCAATCCAAACAGTGTTTCTGACGCTGGTGTAGGCGTACTCGCAGCCCGTGCTGCCGTACTAGGTGCAGGCTTGAACGTTAAGATTAATGCTTCAGGACTGAAAGACCGCGAAACTGCTGACAAGCTTGTAAGCGAAGCTAACGAACTCATTAAGAAGGCTAATGAACTTGAAGCTGAAATAATGAAGATTGTAGAAGATAAACTATAAAAACTATACAAAAATGACTAAGGAACAATTTATAGCAGACATTCGTGCCGGAATACCTGAAACGCTTCCAGAGCCTCAGGCATACGACACTTCTATTAACCATGCTCCAAAGCGCAAGGATATTCTTACTGCAGAGGAAAAGAAGCTTGCACTTCGCAACGCATTGCGCTACTTCCCAAAGAAGTTCCACGCTACATTGGCACCAGAATTCGCCAATGAGTTAGAAACATACGGACGTATCTATATGTATCGCTTCCGTCCTACATACGAGATGTACGCTCGTCCTATCGACGAATATCCACACAAGTCGCATCAGGCTGCTGCTATCATGATGATGATTCAGAACAACCTTGACAAGGCTGTGGCTCAACACCCTCACGAATTGATTACATACGGTGGCAACGGTGCTGTTTTCCAAAACTGGGCACAATATCGTTTGGTTATGAAATACTTGAGCGAAATGACCGACGAGCAAACACTCGTTATGTATTCTGGTCACCCACTCGGTCTTTTCCCATCACACAAGAATGCACCACGTGTGGTTGTTACCAATGGTATGGTTATTCCTAATTACTCTAAGCCAGACGATTGGGAACGCAACAACGCACTCGGTGTAAGCCAGTACGGTCAGATGACTGCTGGTTCATATATGTATATCGGTCCTCAAGGTATCGTTCACGGAACAACAATTACAGTGTTGAACGCTGCACGCAAGGTGGGTGGCGACAATATGAAGTTGTTTGTTACAGCTGGTCTTGGCGGTATGTCAGGTGCACAGCCTAAAGCTGGTAACATTGCAGGCGTTGTTAGTGTAACAGCAGAAATCAATCCATTGGCTGCTCGCAAGCGTCATGAGCAAGGCTGGGTAGATGAATTGCACGAAAACCTCGACGAATTGATTCCTGCAATCCGCAAGGCTGTTGAAGAAAAACGTGTGGTTTCAATGGCATACGTAGGCAACGTAGTAGACCTTTGGGAACGTTTGGCAGAAGAAAATATCCACGTAGACCTTGGTTCTGACCAGACTTCACTCCACAATCCTTGGGCTGGAGGCTACTATCCAGTAGGTGCTTCATTGGAAGAAAGCAACCGTATGATGGCAGAAGAGCCTGAATTGTTCAAGGAAAAAGTACAAGAGTCTTTGCGTCGTCAAGTTGCAGCTATCAACAAACTCACTGCCGACGGTATGTACTTCTTCGATTACGGTAACGCCTTCCTATTGGAATCAAGCCGTGCAGGTGCTGATATTATGGGCGAGAACGGTAAATTCCGTTATCCTTCATACGTTCAAGACATCATGGGACCTATGTTCTTCGACTATGGTTTCGGTCCTTTCCGTTGGGTTTGCTCATCTGGCGACCCTAAAGACTTGGAAACAACCGACCGTATCGCAACAGAAGTTCTCGAAGAAATGCGCAAGACTGCAACTCCCGACATTATCGGACAATTGGACGACAATATCCACTGGATTAAGGAAGCAGGCAAGAACAAGCTCGTTGTAGGCTCTCAGGCTCGTATACTCTACGCTGACTCTGAAGGTCGTACAAAGATTGCCTTGGCATTCAACGAAGCTATCAAGCGAGGTGAAATCAGCCGCCCAGTAGTTTTGGGTCGCGACCACCACGACGTATCAGGTACCGACTCTCCATTCCGCGAGACAAGCAACATCTACGACGGTTCACAGTTCTGCGCTGATATGGCTGTTCACAACGTTATCGGCGACTCTTTCCGTGGCGCAACGTGGGTTTCAATCCACAACGGTGGCGGCGTAGGCTGGGGCGAAGTTATCAACGGCGGCTTCGGTATGGTTATCGATGGCGGTGAAGATTCAGACCGCCACATCCGTCAAATGCTCCTTTGGGACGTGAACAATGGAATTTCTCGTCGCAGCTGGGCACGCAACAAGGGTTCAATCGATGCTATCAAGCGCGAAATGGAACGTACTCCGGGTTTGACCGTAACACTTCCAAACTTTGTTGACGACGATATTATCAACGAAGCATACAAGTAAAAACAAACGTATTCACAGATAAGGCATATCCTTATCTGTGAATATTCATTTTAAAGAAACAAGTTAACTTTTAAATACAATTATGACACATAAGATAAGTGCAGAACACCTCTCTATTGAAAGAATTGGTGAAATCATTGAAAACAACATTAAACTCGAACTTTCTGACGACGCACGCAACCGCATTGTTCGTTGCCGTGAATACTTGGACAAGAAGATTGAATCATCAGACAAACCTATCTATGGTGTAACAACTGGCTTTGGTTCGTTGTGCAAAATCTCTATCGACAAGCAACAACTCTCTGACCTTCAGAAGAACCTTATGATGTCGCACGCCTGTGGTGTTGGCGACCGCGTACCAAACGAAATCGTAAAGATTATGTTGCTGCTCAAGATTCAGTCGCTAAGCTACGGTTTCTCTGGCTGCCAATTGGTAACAGTAGAGCGTCTGATTGATTTCTTCAACAACGATATTTACCCTGTTGTTTATATGCAAGGCTCACTCGGTGCATCGGGCGACCTCGTTCCATTGGCTCACCTATGCTTGCCACTCTTGGGTATCGGCAGTGTAGAAATGAACGGTGAAGTTATTTCAGGCGAGGAAATGCTGAAGAAGATGAACTGGCAACCTATCCAGCTCGTTTCAAAAGAAGGTTTGGCATTACTCAACGGTACACAGAACATGAACTCATTTGCTGTTTGGTGCTTGCTCCAAGCACAGCGATTGAGCGATTGGGCAGACAAGATTGGTGCAATGTCGCTCGAAGCTTACGATGGTCGTATCGAACCATTCACACACGCCGTACACGCTGTTCGTCCTCACCAAGGACAAATCGAAACTGCTGCTCGCATTCGTGAGTTGCTTGAAGGCAGCGAACTCATCAAACAACCAAAGGTAAACGTGCAAGACCCTTACTCTTTCCGTTGTATGCCACAGGTTCACGGCGCATCAAAAGACACCATACGCTACGTGAAATCTGTAATCGACATTGAAGTAAATGCAGCTACCGACAACCCAACCGTTTGTCCAGACGAAGACCTCGTTATCTCTGCGGGCAACTTCCACGGCGAACCTATCGCACAACCAATGGACTTCCTTGCCATTGCACTTTGCGAACTCAGCAACATTTCAGAGCGTCGTATCTACAAACTCGTATCTGGCACACGCGACCTTCCAAGTTTCTTGGTAGCTAAACCAGGCGTGAACAGCGGTTTCATGATTCCACAATACACTGCTGCCTCTATCGTTAGCCAGAGCAAGATGTACTGTACACCTGCTTCTGCCGACAGCATTCCTTCTTCACAAGGACAGGAAGACCACGTCAGCATGGGTGCGAACGCAGCTACAAAGCTCTATCAAGTAGTGCAGAATACAGAGCGTGTACTCGCTATCGAGCTTTTCAATGCGGCACAGGCACTCGAATTCCGTCGCCCATTGAAGTCTTCTCCTGCCATCGAAGCTATCTTCGAGGCTTATCGTAAGGTTGTGCCATTCGTTGAAAACGACCAATTTATGGCACCACACATTGCTAAGTCAGTAGATTTCCTCCGCAAATGAAACTCTTAGTAACAAATATCGGCATACTGGCAGGCATCGGACATGAAGGTAAACGATGCCTGCGAGGGGCTGAAATGTCCCAACTAAACACCATTGAAAATGCTTACCTTTATGTAGAAAACGGTCGCATCGTTTCTTACGGTCCACGCATTGACACGCCGCAAGTAGGACGCAGCACATTGGTTGTAGATGCTGAAGGCGGAACCGTTATGCCTTCGTTCTGCGATTCTCACACACACGTTGTTTATGCTGGCAGCCGAGAAGGCGAATTTGTTGATAAAATCCGTGGCTTAAGCTATGCAGAAATTGCAAAGCGTGGTGGCGGTATCCTCAATTCTGCCGACCGCCTGCACGAACTTTCGGAAGACGAACTCTACGAACAGGCGATGAAGCGAGTAGACGAGGTTATTCGCAAAGGTACGGGTGCGATGGAAATAAAGAGTGGCTACGGCTTGAATCTTAAAGACGAGCTGAAAATGCTGCGTGTTATTCGTCGCATAAAGGAGACTGCTCCTGTCAAGGTCGTTGCCAACTTCCTCGGTGCGCACGCTGTCGGTCGTGAATATGCCGGTCGTCAAGCCGAATATGTAGACCACATCATCAACGATATGTTGCCTGCCGTGGCAGAAGAAGGACTTGCCGACTTCATAGACGTGTTCTGCGATGAAGGTTTCTTCACTCCAGACGAAACGCGACGCCTGCTCCAAGCGGGTGCAAAATACGGTCTTCGTGGTAAAATTCACGGCGAAGAACTTGCTGTTTCAGGCGGTGTAGAAGTAGGTGTTGAATGCAACGCCCTCTCCGTAGACCACCTTGAAGCGATGGACGACCACGATATAGAACTGCTAAAAGACGCTGAAACTATGCCAACCGCTTTGCCTGGAACATCGTTCTTCCTGAATATGCCATTCGCACCGGGCAGAAAGATGATTGACGCAGGACTCCCAATGGCAATTGCTTCCGACTACAACCCAGGTTCTACACCATCGGGCGATATGAAGTTTGCCGTATCATTGGCGTGCATCAAGATGCGCCTGATGCCTGCCGAAGCCATCAACGCAGCAACCATCAACTCAGCTTATGCTATGGGACTGAGCGAAGAGTACGGCTCTATCACCGTGGGTAAGGTAGCCAACTTCTACATTACCGACCCAATTCCGTCAATCGACTTTATCCCTTACGCATACACCACACCTATTATTCGCCGAGTATTCCTCAATGGCGAAGAATATGCGCTATAAACATACAGCAATCCCACTGCCCGCACTCGCAGCAGTGGGATTTTGTTTTTCCTTCCCTCATCTTAACAAACAGAAAGGCACACCTTTTCAATAGCACTTTATTCTTGGGCTTTGCTATTAGCAGTCATAACCTTTCTCACGCCTCCCAAACGTTATTAAACGTAAAAACACGGTCGCTAACTGTTAAATTCTAAAGCGTGAAACTTCGCAGGAAGGGCACTTTTTCAAACAAATATCTTCTCGCTCTCAAATAATGCCACTTTTTACGTGCAACATCAAAAGTACTGATAACCAGAGCATTACAAACAAAGTTGGCAATGATGCGCAATCACAGTTCCGCTCAATGGTTATAAATAAAACAGAATATCCGCACAGCAGAACTAAATTTACCGAGTAAACCTTGAAAAGATACCGAGAAAACGATAGAAAGATACCGAGCGAAGCATAGAAAGATACCGAGCAATCTACAAAAAGATATCGAACAACCTATAAAAAGATACTGAGTAACCCGTAGAAAGATACCGAGTAATTCTAATTCGTCTCATTTTCAAATGTTAATAGATTCGGTCTTATTATACTTTATTCACAATCAGAAAAAATAGACTCATACTGAACTTTCGCCCAATAATTATTCAGCTATCTTCCCACAAAATAAAACTTTCAGCATCATTATTCCGTTGCACATAAACATACACGGCGAAGTGGACAACTTTACCCTTCATTGCTCTGTTGCTTTATGTCTGCATTAAATACAAATTGAAATTGCTGTAAACAGGTTGATATATCGAAAAAAATATGTAAGTTTGCATATTATAAATAACGAATAAATTGAAGACGATGGTTAGTTCCTTCGTTGAACATAAATAAATATAAACACGTATGAACTTTTTTCAGAAACTATTTGGTAGCAAAGAAGAAACCAAAGAAGAAGTAAAAGTACAAAACGAAGCGAAAGATTTCGATGTATTGAAATACGATGGTGTCAGAGCTATGAAGACTGGCGAGGTAGATTATGCCGTGAGATGCTTTAAACACGCATTGGAAATAAAAGACGACTTGGAAATTCACGACCACCTTTCCATCGTCTATACTTCAAAAGGTATGTTCTCGGAGGCTTACGAAGAACTGCAAACATTAAGTAAGGCACAGCCCGACAATGTGCAGATATTCATTCGTATGGCAAATATAGCCTTCATGATGGAAAACTATGGAGCAATGGCAACTGCCTGCGAAAAGGCGATACTCATAGATTCGGCAAATGCAACGGCACACTATCTGTATGCCGAAGCCTGCAAGGGACAGGGCGACGACGTTAATACGATAGCTATGGCAACAAAGGCCATCTCGTTAGACAGCAAGCAAGCAAACGCCTACTTGCTACGTGGCGAAACCTACCTGCACACACAGCAACTTACCGAAGCCGAAGCCGATGTAGCTTGGCTGTTGGAACATACAGAAGACAACGAAGACGTGCTGCTGTTGAAAGCGAGAATCGAACGAGCAGCCACTCGCAACAATGAGGCAATAGAGTATTTCACAAAAGCCATTGACGCCAACCCATTTTCATACACTGCATTTAAAGAACGCGGCGAAATGTATTCTTTAGTAGGAAACGAGGCGAAAGCAAAAGAAGATGCCGAAAGAGCAGAAGAGCTGATTCCAACAGATGGTAAAGAAAATGCAGAAGAAAACATTGAGAAACAACTCAATGACAAGTATAAACAAATGAATCCGTATGGTTTTTAGTTCAAAAATATAACGGACAACATATTATTATAATGGAATTAGAACTACAACCGTTAGAACTTCCACATAAAGAAAACCAACCCATCATAATAGCAGGTCCTTGCTCTGCAGAAACCGAAGAGCAGGTAATGGATACTGCCCAGCAACTTTCAGCCAATAGCTGCAAGATATTCCGTGCAGGTGTTTGGAAGCCACGCACCAAACCCGGGTGCTTTGAAGGCAACGGCGAAAAAGCTCTGCCTTGGCTAAAACGGGTGAAAGACGAAACAGGTATGCTTATCGCCACCGAGGTGGCAACGCCCGAACACGTGGAGTTGGCTCTGAAATACGATATGGACATACTGTGGATTGGTGCACGGACAACAACCAATCCTTTTGCCATACAAGCCTTATCCGACCTACTATGCGGTGTAAAGAACATTCCTGTATTGGTGAAAAACCCTGTAAATCCTGACCTTGAACTATGGATTGGTGCGCTGCAACGTTTGAATCAGGCAGGTATAAAACGATTGGGCGTTATCCATCGTGGCTTTTCGAGTTACGAAAAGAAGATATACCGCAACTTACCTATGTGGCAAATTCCCATCGAGTTGCACCGCCGCATACCCAACTTGCCGATTATTTGCGACCCCAGCCACATTGGCGGACGTCGCGACCTCATTGCGCCACTTTGCCAACAAGGACTCGATTTAGGTGCCGACGGACTAATAATAGAAACCCATTGTAATCCAGAAAAAGCGTGGAGCGATGCAGAACAACAAGTAACGCCCGAGCAATTAGACCTTATTCTTTCGCAACTTATCGTGCGCAATAAGCACACAACAAGTGAAGAATTGCATCAACTGCGCTCACAGATAGACGAAATGGACAGTTCGTTGATAAACTTACTTGCCGAACGCTTCAAGCTTTGTCGCGAGATTGGTAAGTTTAAGAAGGAACACAATATGACTATCTTGCAGTCGGAACGCTACAACGAAATGTTGGAAAAGTGTGCGCAACAGGCAAACGCATGTGGAATAGATGCTAAATTCGCTGCTCGCATTCTCGAAATCATACACGAAGAAAGTGTGCGCCAACAGCTCACTATGCTGAACTAACAATCGTTTACGTGCTATGAAACATCTATGGTTGCTGTTTCTCTGCCTTCTTCCTTGCACATTGGTGGCACAAGAACGCTTACGCATAGTAGAATGGAACGTAGAAAACTTGTTTGATACAGAGCACGATTCTGAGAAAAACGATTTGGAGTTTACACCCAACTCGCCTCGCCATTGGACACGCACAAAATATTGGGAGAAGCTGAACAAAGTGGGACAAGGCATTATTTCGTGTGGCGAGGATTCTGCAAGGACTTATCTACCCGACTTGATAGGATTGTGCGAAGTGGAAAACGACAGCACGATGATTTACCTTACACAACGTTCGCTACTGCGAAAAGCACGCTATCAATATATTATGACTGCTTCGAACGACGAGCGTGGCATAGATGTCGCCCTACTCTACTCGCCTTTCACCTTCCGAATTATGAAAGCCGACACCATTCGTATCCCACCATTAAAAGAGATGAAGCCTACTCGCGACATACTGCACGTGATGGGCGAATTGGTGAATGGCGATACGCTGCACGTTATTCTCGTACACGCACCAAGCCGTTCGGGCGGTGCTATCTTCTCAGAACCATTCAGAATACACGTTGCCACGCAACTTTGCAATACCATCGACTCGATTAAAACAACTGCAAGGAATGCTAAAATAATAGCAATGGGCGATTTCAACGATTATGCCGACGACAAATCGCTGCAGAAAATCTATGAACACGGAATGGTAAACATATCGCGCAATGCAACAGGACGGAACGGTGTAAAAGGAACTTATCGCTATCAAGGAGAATGGGGCAGCTTAGATCAAATACTTGTAAGCACGAACTTAGTGCCCAAAGTACAGCAATGCAAAATAAACGATACCCCTTTTCTACTTGAAGAAGATACAAAATATGGAGGTGTAAAACCTCGCCGATTTTATAATGGTATGCGCTATAGTGGCGGATTTAGCGATCACCTTCCATTGGTATTCGACCTTTTATATTAACATTTTAATTTGGAGATAAAATAAAAATATATTACCTTTGTAGCACCTAAACATTTAATAAAGATGAAAAAGACAATTTACACACTACTAACTATCGCAATGGCTGTATGTTTGGCAAGTTGCGAAAAAGCAATTTTAGAAGAAGGAATAGGAAAAGGGAAACAAGGTAAAGGTAAGATGAAAACCATTTCGCTCAGAATAAACGAGGAAATAACAACTTCTGAAACACCTTTATTTGCAAACAGAACTCGTGGTGCAGGAAAGAAGCTGTATGGCATTAACGTATTTCAGAAAAAAGCAAACAACAGCTCTTATACAAAATATGCTTATGGATTGTTTGACGACCCAACAAAAATAAGCATCGTTTTAAACGAAAATTGCCTTTACCGCTTTGAATGCCTGATAGTTGAAGAAGGCGAAGACAACCTCTATATTTCAGAATATGGCTATATGGAACCTTTTATAACAACCAGCAAAAAGCCAACAAAGGTAAACAACTCATTCACAAAATCAAGCTCAGTAAACTTTCCATTCCCACCAAAAGGTCAAACAACCATTACGGGAAACAAACAAGTTTGGTGCCCTAAACTGATAAAACAATATGGAACATTGTTAGACTTTGACCCTAAAACGGCTAATACCGTATCACTAAAGGTAAAACGAGCAGTATTCGGATTGCATCTAACCATTGCGCCACCCGAAGAAGGAACACTCGAAGTCAGTTACTTGGACGACTACAAAGAAACAATAAAGGCTTCCGACCCAACTTTCGACCATCAAGCTATTTATTCTTTTACACAAACAGCTAAAGCGATAGAAGATGGCTATAACGGTAAATTCGATTTTGTCTTGAAATGGACAAAAAGCGATGGAACAATAAAAACAGAAACAAAAGCATTTGTATTGAAGCGCAATGTAATGACAAACATTAAGATTGTGATTAAAAATCCTGTCCCATCAAGTATCGCTATTGAAGAGGAAAGCAATGAAATGGCAAGCGAAGACGTAGATTGGACTATTGAAAGATAATTTCTCCATCATACAAAAAAGTCATTCTATCATATAAAAGAGAAGAGCCACTCTCGCTGTAGTACAACGAGAGTGGCTCTTATATATTAATAAGGTGGTGGAAATATAACTAAAAATTCCACCAATGCTTTTTCCGTTTAGGTTGTTCGTAGGCTGCATTGTTATGATTATAACGCATACTTTCCCACGTTTCATTATGTTTTACCATATGATAGATAGTTCCCCAATCGGGCAATCCGCCAACATTACGGTCGTCAATAAACATATCTACCTTCAACTTTCGCGAGAAATGGTTGTTCTTTGAGCGTTCTTCCTCTGGATAATCTTTATTCACTGCCCAAAAATCAACCCCGCGTTTATGGCACCAATCTACGGCCTCTTGTAATAGTTCTCCCTCTCTGACACTCCAGAGTATGAGCTGGTGCCCATCTTTTATCAATTCTTTTAAAGTATCAATAGCAAATGGAATCTCATCGCCAATGCGCGGATACTTATGTTCCACTATTGTTCCATCAAAGTCTACTGCTATAACCATAGTCGTATAAAGAAAAAGAAGTGTGGCAATGCATAAACGTTGACACACTTCTTGTATATCAATTTTTAATTACTTATCGTTTTATAGAATTATCATTCTTGTTCCCATACTTACTGTTACTGTAGTTCCCAAAGCTACCATAGTTGCCGTATGTGCCATATTTACCGTATTTTCCATACCCATAGCGGCCATATTTTCCGTAGGTTCCGTAACCATAGTAGTAGCCATACTTCTTTTTAGACATATCAACACCATTAAGAACGACATTCATTTTCGGAAGTTTCTTTTGTTCTGAAAGTTCGTTAATCATATCGAAAGATGACTTCAATGTGTAATCGGCACGACACATATAAACTGTCGCATCTACGACTTTACCAATCTGTAAAGTATCAGTAACAAGTCCGACAGGTGCTGTATCAACAAGCACATAGTCATATTCTTGACGCAACAAGTCAAACACAGTATTCAAAGAATTGCGTGCTATCAACTCTGTTGGGTTTGGAGGAATAGGTCCAGCCATCAATAAATCTAACTGGTCGTTCACACCCGATGGAAGAATTTGTGCCTTCAAGTCTTCTAAAGTAGGCTCGTTCTTCATCAACAAGTTTGTAATACCATGCTTATGGTCGTTTATCTTAAACTGCTCAGCAAGTCGAGGCTTACGAATATCCAAGCCTACAAGGATAACCTTTTTGCCTAACAATGCAAAGCTAACTGCAAGGTTAGCTGCTGTAAAGGTCTTACCTTCACCAGATGTTGATGAAGTAAATAGAACAACCTTTTGGTTCTCTTCTAAAACAAATTGTATATTGGTACGCATTGAACGGAACACCTCTTCCATTTGGTTGTTCTGGTTTTCGTGCACCACAATATCTGCCTTGCCTTTTGCCGCTTCGCTTGCAACAGGAACGTCAGCAATAATAGGCAACTTAGTGAGTCGTGCCACATCTTCGTGTCCTTCTATCCTATATCTGAAGAATTGGATAAGGAACAAAACAAATGCAGGCAAAAGAAGACCAATTAGCAATGCGATAAGGTAAATCATTTGTGCATTTGGACTTACAATACCTGCAAACTGTGGTTCATCAATTAACTTACCCTTATCAACAGTTGCTGCAAGCGAAATGCTATTCTCTTCGCGCTTCTGCAACAACATCAAATACAATCCTGACCTAACTTCGTGCTCACGACCAATAGACTGTATCATTCGTTCTTGTTTTGGAGCCGCAGCTACTTCTGTATTATACTTATTAAACTGACCAGCAATAGCATTTCTCTGAATTTCCAAATTATGACGTCCTGTCTCAATAGCACGACGAATATTTGTATTAAGCGTTCTGATTTGGTCTGTAAGTGGTTCTACGACTGGCGAATTTACCGATGCACTGCGAAGCAGACGATTTCTTTCCAACACCAACTCGTTGTATTTATTGATAAGACCTGATGTAGTGGGGTCAGTTAAACCTATATTGGAAGGTATCACCTGTGAGAAATCTCTTGAAGAGTTCTTCACCTCTGAAGCAATGCTATTGAAGAGCTGGATTTGAGTTTCCATCTCTGTGAGCTTTTGTTCAGACGCTGTTTGGTTCGAAAAACTACTTGCAGCACTCATTTGCAGTTCTACCATACCATTTTGCTGCTTATAGCTTTGCAGTTTTCCCTCGGTTACACCCAGTTCCTGACTGATTTTGCCAAGACGAGCACCAATAAAACGGTCGGTACTAAGTGCTATTGTATTCTTATCTTCATTTGCCTGACGGTTATAGGCAACAACAAGTTGCTTTAGATAGTCGATGCTTCGATTAGGAATTTCGTCTACTATTTTCAGCAAAGCAATATTTGAACCTTTTGAGCTGTTCGTTACTTGCAAACCGCTAACATACTTTCCACAAGCATCTTTGGGTGATTGTATTGTTACATTCAATTCTTCTCCCTTACGCAAGACTCTGCCATTATTAGAATTAATCGTAATTGCTCCTGCACGAGTAACAATTGTATGTGGCAAAGAGTAAAACTTACGTTCTATAGAAAATGGACCTTCGGCGTCGCGCTCGTTCTTTGGAACAGAATAAGTACCTGACAAGATGAAAGTATTACTATCACGCTTTATTGAAAGTTGCATAGGTCTGTTCAGACGTTCCAAGTGTTCACTGTCAAGGTCTACGCTTAAAGGTTGGTCACCATAATATGTTAAAGTCTTAAACCTACCTTTTATCGTATAGGTCGTATAAAGCTTCAAATCCCGCACAGCATCTTGAGCAACAGACCTTGAGCCAAGAATTTCCATCTCATTATCAAGACCTTCAGAGTTAGAAATTGTTCCAAGATTTGATGAGTACTTAATACCTGACCTTCTATCGTTCTCCTGTTCCTTGATAAGCAACTTTGCAACAGTTTGATAAGTAGGTGTTGTATAACGCAAATAGATTGCGCCCAAGCCTACACAAATGATTGTAGAAAGTATGAACCAATACCAATTAAGGATAATGGTACGATAAATCAACTGAAAATTTATAAACGACTTTCCAGTTTCTTCCTGTCCGTATTCTTTCTCTACGTTCTTATTTTCTTCTATCATAAATATAGCATTATTCTATTGATTGTTCTCATCAGCAAGACGAAGAAGATACTGACCATATTCATTCTTCTTCATTACCTCTGCATTTTCTCTAAGTTGTTGGTTGCTTATCAAACCTTGTTTATAAGCAATTTCTTCAAGGCAAGCTACTTTCAAGCCTTGGCGTTTCTCTATACATTCTATAAAGGTACTTGCTTCAGACAAGCTATCGTGTGTACCTGTATCCAACCACGCAAAGCCACGTTGCAATGTTTGAACCTTTAGTTCTTGCTTGGCTAAGTATTCTTGGTTTACAGTTGTTATCTCAAGTTCGCCTCGTGCTGAAGGCTTTATATGCTTTGCTATTTCCACCACACTGTTTGGATAGAAATACAAACCTATCACGGCATAGTTGCTTTTAGGGTGTTCGGGCTTTTCTTCAATGCTAAGACAGTTTCCTGCCTTATCAAATTCTGCAACGCCATAACGTTCTGGGTCGTTCACGAAATAACCAAACACAGTAGCTTTTCCATCTTGTTCTGCATTCTTTACGCTTTCTTTCAACATACCCGTAAAGCCTGCACCATAAAAGATATTATCGCCCAATACCAAACAAACAGAATCATCGCCAATAAACTTTTCGCCAATGATGAAAGCCTGTGCCAATCCATCTGGCGATGGTTGCTCTGCATATTCAAACCTAACTCCCAACTCTTGTCCATCGCCTAAAAGACGTTTAAAGCCAGGCAAATCGTATGGGGTTGATATTATCAGTATTTCCTTTATGCCTGCAAGCATCAATGCGGAAATAGGATAATAAATCATTGGTTTATCATAAATAGGTATCAACTGTTTGCTTATGCCTTTTGTTATTGGATAAAGGCGAGTACCTGAGCCTCCTGCGAGAACAATACCTTTCATACTTCTTTTTTATTTAAAATGCTTATAATATAGATGTTACGCCCAGCCAGAACAGGTAGAGAGTACGCTTCTCCCAATCTTCACATTTCGTAGAAACATTCCAATAGATACCCAAAAATAGCTATCTCTCCTCATTCAATTCTGAGTTATTCTGTTTATTGTCCGCAAAGGTAATCAATTAAATTGATATTTAAGGCATCTATGATAAAAAATGTTACTGTTCACTACAACTTTTTACATTAGACAAAATCAAGACCGACTTCCTTATTGACATGAATTCGATATAAGAATTACGCAACATATCATTTAAAAGAGCGAACTGATTATGATTTTATAGCTTTATTATCAAAAAGAAGTGAAGTATTTTCGTCAAAACCTTACACCGAAATCACGTTATTTTATGAACGAAAAGAAAGCAACAAAGGTGTAAATATTTTTCACAGATATAACTATTACGTAACTCGCTATGCATCAATACCTTATAAAACCTATTGTTTTGCGTTCCAAAAGTGGCTCTTTTGCACGGCAAAAGCGTAGGTTTTGCGTTGCAAAAGAGCCACTTTCGCAACGCCAAAGCGCAGTTGTCACTTTTTAACAGAATAATCTTTACAAAGTTAAATAAAAAACTCATACTACTTCATTAGGGCTTACTAAAAAAACACCTGCAAGTTTGCTGGCTTAATCTACTTTCTTGTACAGAACTAATGTCCTTATTATGCTTATTTAGCCTTTTCCAAAAAGAAATCATCAATGCGGACAAAAGCTCTTTAGCGAACAGCAACTTCAGCAAAGTTTCCAGATACAAAATCAATGTACAAAAGTCACTAGCATTCCTGTAAACCAACAACAGCCAAG
>ERZ772940.171-NODE-171-length-35461-cov-3.16469_pt1 | contig 35461 bp, 44 predicted proteins | sample MGYA00511682_ERZ772940 | MGnify/ENA primary metagenome ERZ772940 (study PRJEB29015, sample SAMEA2737922) | human oral metagenome | biome: human oral; feature: human-associated habitat; material: dental | place: China | collected 2031 ... | reverse complement strand
ATGAAGTGCCCCTCTTTGGCCGGAAAATCAGCGGCTGCATTTTTGCGTCCTCGGCGGTTCTCTGTTCGATGAATCCTTGTGCCTCCATTGTATCCAGTACGATTGCCTGGCGTTTCTTTGCCGCGATGAAATCGTCGAACGGGGAGAGGGCGGAGGGGGCGTTAAGAACGCCTGCGAGCATCGACGCCTCAGGAAGATCAAGGGCGGCGGGGGATTTATCGTAATATCCTTCGGATGCCGCATTTATCCCATAGAAACCTGCGCCATAGTAGACAACGTTCAAATACATCTCGAGAATTTCTTCCTTGGAGTAGGCAATCTCGATATCAAGCGCAAGCAAGAACTCCTGAGCCTTGCGCGTGAATGTCCGCTCATTGTCGAGGAAGAGGTTTTTCACGAGCTGCTGGGTGATTGTGCTCGCTCCTTCCTCAACTCGTCCGTGCTGGATATTGACGAGTGTGGCACGCGCAATGCCGGTCATGTCAAAACCCATATGGCTGTAAAACCGGCGATCCTCTACGGCGACGACAGCGTTTTTCAACTCGGGCGAGATGCGCTCGATAGGGACGTAATCCGTACGATCGATGCGTGCTTCGATTGCACGGCGGATGAAAAGAAAGCGCGCAGCCTGCTCGGCAACATCGGGTTCATGTATCTCATGCAACCGGTTTGCCGGCTTTTGCCGGTCGGCTGCGGGGAGAAGATCACCGACGCTCTGCCATATCTGAGGAAGAAAGACGAAGACCGCAGCTGCACAGAGAAGGCTGCCGAGTAATATGCTCAAGCAAAAACGCCCCGTACGCCGCGGCGTTTTTTTGTTTTTTGTTGTACGTTTCCGTGTTGGAGTCCTGCGCCGCCGCTTTTGCTTCGGCGACGCTTCGTTTATTGTCTCGCGCATGATGTGTGCTCCGTTTGTTTTCAAAAATACAGCGCGCGCATGCGGTCTCTCATTTCCGCGAGGTTGGATGGGAGCAGGCGGATATTGTAGCCGATGAACAGAGGAGAGGTCGAGAAGCGCGGCACTACCTTGATAAAGATATCTGCACCGTCGTGATAGAAGAATATATTGTAGCTGTCCAGACGCTTTCTGAGAAAATCCACGGCAATCTGTATATAGTCGGCAATCGTACGGGTTGCGTCCGGATCCTGCGGCACAATATTTATCTCCCAGAACCCGACGCGCGGTTGTGTGGAGAGATTCAGCGTGACACCGTCCTGCTCGACAACGGTCAGGCCTTCGAACTCTGCACGGCGGAACGAAAACTCCGGTCGAAACTTGGGAAAACCGACAAGCTGCATATGCGGGTGGCGAATTGTTCCGCCCGAATAAGGACCGTAATTTTTGAAAAAGAGAACGGTATCGTACTTCCCGCTGAAACGCATCCGCGCCCAATGATGCATGCCGAAGGAGAAGACCCGATATAGATGTTCCTTGCTGTATTCTGGAATGTCGCCGACGCATTTCCTGCCTTCGATCAAGACGAGTTGATCGGCCTCTTCAATGACCGGATATTTATTTTTCAGCAGTATAATGTCGCCGTCCGTCGCGATAATGTCCGTGAGCGCTTCTGTCGCACAGAAAGGACAAGGAGCATCCGCGTGGATGATGTTCTCGGGCTTCTGGCGTCCGATCTCCGTATTAAAATGGGCGAGGTTCATATCCATAGATACTCCATGATGTTTCAGTAATATTTTCGTTCCTATTATATCTCTTCTGCGGGGATTCGTAAAATATTTTATGGAAGTACTGCGATTCGCCTTCGTGTTCATGCTATAATGAAGGTCGTTCAAAGGAATATAAGGAGCCGGTATGAGGATTGATCTTGTGACGCTTTTTCCGGAGATGTTTGCCGGCGTATTCGGCAGCAGCATCATCGGATGGGCGGCAGAGCGCGGGATTGTGGATATTCACTATACGAATTTTCGCGACTATTCGACGGATAAGCACCGCCACGTAGATGACGCGCCGTTTGGCGGCGGGGCGGGCATGGTGCTGAAACCAGAGCCGCTCTTCAGTGCCGTTCGAGATGTTCAGTCAAAAACTTCTGCATATGAGCCGGGCAGGTGCACGATCATCTTCGATCCGGCAGGTGATGTGTTTACACAGGATACGGCAAAGGAGTTCGCTGCGCATCAGCAGCTCATCCTTATCTGCGGTCATTATGAAGGGTTCGATGCGCGCATTTACGATCTTGCTGATCGGATCGTATCGGTTGGAGATTTTGTCCTGACGGGCGGAGAGATTCCTGCTATGCTTGTCGTAGATGCAACGGCCCGTATGCTCGCCGGTGTGCTTGGTGATGCCGCGTCAGCACCGACGGACTCCTTCTTCGAAGATCTGCTCGGCTGCCCGCAGTACACACGCCCGCGCGAATTCGAGGGCAAAGCAGTCCCCGATGTTCTTCTCTCCGGTGATCATGCAGCGATCGCACGATGGCGGCGGGAGCAGGCTCTGTTAATGACTCTGCGGCACCGGCCCGAACTTCTGGCGAATGCGAAATTATCGCAGGCTGATCGAGATTTTTTGGCTGAGCAGGAGAAACGGCGACAGGAAACTCCTTTTGCGTGAATGTTGGGTAAATGATATAATAAAACGATATAACCACAGTATGCTGTTTCTTTGCACCCGATAAGGGGGGGACTGTATTATGACACAGTTTGATAAACGCAATTTGTCCATGATGATGGATTTTTATGAAATGACGATGTCTTACGGGTATTTTCGTCAGCCGCGCAGTGACGTGCGCGTTGCATTTGACCTTTTTTTCCGGGCAGTTCCCGATCGGGGGGGCTATGCAATTTTTGCCGGGCTTGAGCATGTGATTGAGTTTGTCGAGAACCTTTCATTTTCGGATGAGGATATCGAATACTTTCGACGCCAAAACTTGTTTTCGGAGGAGTTTTTGCAATTCCTGCGGGACTTCCGCTTTCGCGGGGATGTCTATTCGATCCCGGAGGGGACCGTCATCTATCCGGATGAACCGCTGATGACGATTGTTGCGCCGGTGATTGACGCGCAACTCGTTGAGACGGCGATACTCACACAGATCAATCACCAGTCGCTGGTCGCGACGAAGGCGTCACGCATCGTTCGCGCGGCAGAAGGGCGTGGGATATCTGATTTCGGTGCGCGGCGCGCACACAACATGGATGCGGCGACGTACGGCGCACGCGCTGCATACATCGGCGGTGTCGATATGACGGCGACAGTATCTGCCGGTCAGCAGTTCGGCATTCCCATCTCAGGAACAATGGCGCACAGTTGGGTAATGTTCTTTGAGGATGAATTCACTGCGTTTAAAAGCTATGCGGAAATATATCCTCATGCAACCGTACTCCTCGTAGATACCTACGATGTCGTACATTCGGGCGTTCCCAATGCGATCCGTACGGCACACGAGATTCTGGAGCCTATGGGAGAACGTCTCGCAGGGGTTCGCATCGACTCGGGCGACCTTGCGTATCTCTCGAAGCGTATCCGTAAGATGCTGGATAACGAAGGACTGACAGACTGCAAAATCATCCTCTCGAACAGCCTGGATGAATTTACGATCTCATCCCTCCTCCTGCAGGGGGCACAGGTGGATAGTTTCGGTGTGGGAGAGCGGCTGATTACGGCGAAGTCGGATCCGGTCTTCGGGGCCGTTTATAAACTGGTGGCAGTGGAGCGGGGCGGGGTGTTTGTGCCGCGCATTAAGATGTCAGAGAATGTCGAGAAACTGACGAATCCCGGGCTCAAGGATCTCTATCGCATCTACGATCAATACGGAAAAGCAGTCGCAGATATGTTGGCAGTGCGGGGGGAGAGCATCGACAGCACGCGGCCGTTCCGTTATATCGATCCGCTCAAACCGTGGAAAAATCGTTTCTTTGAAGATTTTTCGGCAGTGAAGCTTCAGCGCCTCTATGTAAAGGACGGCTGTCGGGTACAGGAACTTCCGTCGTTGGATGAGATCCGTGCGTATGTCCGCCGGCAGCTTGATGAGGAGATCTGGCCGGAGGAACAGCGCTTCGAAAATCCCCATCGCCACTATCTCGACATGACGCCGGACTATTATGAGGTCAAGATGGGACTCCTCGATGAAGTGCGCGGGAAACACAGCTGATGATGATTACGGGAAAAACGAAGGTACTGGCAGTTATCGGCGCGCCCATCGCGCACAGCCTGTCACCGATCATACAGAATGCGGCCCTGCAGGCGGCGGGGATCGACTGTGTCTATGCGGCGCTGCCCGTACGTCCGGGCGCGCTCTCCTCAGCGGTATACGGACTGCGCGATGCCGGTGTCGCCGGGTTTAATGTGACGATCCCGTTCAAGACGGAAATCATGGAGCTGATGGATGCACTGAGCGAGGATGCACAGCGTATTCGTGCGGTAAATACGGTAGTCGTACAGACCGACGGCACGCTGATGGGGCACAATACAGACGTTGTGGGATTCCTTGCGGGGTTTGCCGAGCACGGCGTTGTCCCTGCGGGAAAACGTGCCGTTGTGCTCGGTGCAGGTGGTGCGGCACGCGCTGTCCTCTGGGGGCTTTTGCGCAGCGGCATTTCTTCGGTGTGCGTTGGAGTGAGAAACGGCGCGAAAGGAGCTGCACTCTGTGAAGAATTCGCTGCAGATGGAGATGTTCGCTCCGCTGTCTTCGACGATCCGGATTTTCTTGCATGCATCGGATCTGCCGATATTGTTGTCCAGACGACGCCAATGGGAATGACGCCGCATATCGATGCGATGCCGCCTGTCGATGTTGTGGCGATAAATTCCTCTGCAGTCGTATATGATCTTATCTACACACCGGCTAAGACACGTCTTCTGCGTGAAGCGGAGGCCCGCGGACATGAGACGATCAATGGGGAAATGATGCTGGCGGCGCAGGGGGCGGAGGCTTTTTTCCTATGGACGAATGTACGGCCGGATATGGCCCTGATGAGGCGTGTACTGCGTGAAGAATGCGAGCGCAGAGGCTAGTTTTTGCGTTTTGAAAATCTTTGCCGTTTGTGATATGATACAGGGTGTTTTGAGAATGGTGGTGTATGATTGGCCGCGATTACCTATGAACTGCTTCGTAGAGATGAGACAACGGGTGCGCGTGCAGGTATAATTCACACGCCGCATGGGAGCTTCCCGACACCGATCTTTATGCCCGTAGGTACGCAGGCGTCGGTTAAGGGAGTCTCTCCGGATGAGCTGCGTGATCTTGGCGCCGGGATCATTCTCAGCAACACCTATCACCTCTTTCTTCGTCCTGGCATGGAATTGGTGAGGGAAGCGGGGGGCCTGCATCGCTTTATGCATTGGGACGGTGCGATCCTCACGGACAGCGGCGGATTTCAGGTGTTTAGTCTTGGTGATCTGAGGAAGATCACTGAGGATGGAGCGACGTTTCGATCGCATATCGACGGATCGAAGAAATTTCTTTCGCCCGAGGTGTCGATGCAGGTGCAAAGATGCCTTGGATCGGATATCGTCATGGCATTTGACGAGTGTATCCCATACCCAGCCGATTATGCCTATGCGAAGGCATCGACGGAGCGTACGCAGCGCTGGCTTGTGCGCTGCCGAAAAGCGATGGCGGAGGCTGAGGATCAGGGACTTTTCGGCATTGTGCAGGGAGGTATGTACCATGATCTGCGTGCATGGCATGCCGCCGAGGCGGCGGCACTCGATCTGCCGGGGTATGCGATCGGCGGACTCAGTGTCGGAGAGCCGCATGCGCTGATGGAGGAGATTCTCTCCTCAACAGCGGAGCTTTTGCCTGCAGATAAGCCGCGCTATCTCATGGGGGTCGGTACGCCGGACTATCTTCTTACGGGCGTGCGTCACGGTATCGATATGTTTGACTGTGTCTTCCCGACGCGTGTCGCACGAAACGGCATGGCGATGACGTGGACGGGGCGCCTCGTGATGAAAAATGCCGTGCACACGCATGAGCACACAGTCCTCTCGGAGGGGTGCGGCTGTTACGCTTGCCGCAGCGGCTATACACGGGCATACATCCGTCATCTCGTACGCGCACAGGAGATCTTTGGGCTGCGGCTTCTGAGTCTGCATAATCTGTATTTCCTGCAGGAATTCATGCAGCGGATGCGCGAGGCAATTCTGGCGGGGACATTCCTGTCATTCTATCAGGATTTTATGAATCACTATCATAAGAAATAACTAGACAATTAAGGAGTTGTATTTATGGACACAGAAATGGTCGCACAACTGAGCTCATGGGGCCCCATTATCATATTGGTGCTCTTCTTCTACTTCCTCCTCTACCGTCCGCAAAAGCAAGCGCAGAAGAAGCGCGAGGAGATGCTGAGCCGTCTGAAGACGGGTGACGCGATCATCACGCTCGGCGGAATGCACGGCACGATTACGGCGCTGGATGAGAAGACGGTCACGCTGCGTATTGCAGAGGGCATTGACGTTGTCTTTGAACGTTCGGCCATCAGTGCGGTGGACAGCCCGGAGCAGATGTAATATTGTCGGATACAACAGATACGCTCGCTGAGGGAAAACATGCGCTGCGGCGTAAAATGATTGCCCGCCGCCGAGGACTTTCCCGCCAGGAGCGCAGCGAAGCTGATGCTGTGATACGCATGCGAGCAATGCGGCTTTCTGCTCTGCAGGGTTCCCGGATCGTTATGCTGTATGCATCAACTGCCGAGGAGATTGACCTTTTTCCTCTGATGGAGGCTCTGCTTGCGAAGGGACATCGCATTGCACTTCCTGAAATTACGGGGAAAGGCGTGATGGAAGCACGGGCCTTTTCATCGATGGATGGACTGATCGAAGGGGCTTTCGGTATTTTGACGCCTGCTCCTGAATGCTCGGTGCAGATTCAGCCGGGGGAGATTGACATGGTTATCGTGCCGGGGACGGCATTTTCTCCGGACGGCAGACGACTGGGGCTTGGCGGCGGCTATTATGACCGCTACCTGCCGCGGGCAAAAGGGGCATTCCGTCTCGCCCTTGCCTACGATATACAGGTCATTTCCGAGATTCCAACGGGCGTATACGATGCCCGGGTAGACTGTATTCTGACCGAGCGGCGTACGATTTGCTGCCGGGATACGATGATGAACAACCTTTAGGAAGAGGTGTGAGGACTGTTGAGACAACATAGTCTGTTAAAGCTGGTGATTTCGATTGCTGTCATCATTGGCGCGTTTTTTTTCCTGGTTCAGCCACTTGCCGGCTCCATTCGCCAGGGGCTTGACTTGCAGGGCGGGACGCACGTTGTCCTGGAGGCGGTTGATACAGAACAGGCCCAGGTCAATGATGATGCTATGAACCGTGTGGTTGCCATCATGGAGAAGCGCGTTAATTCGCTGGGTCTTACTGAACCCATCATTCAGCGTGAGGGTGATCGCCGGGTCATCATCGAGCTGCCGGGCATTAAGGATCCGGACGCGGCGATTCAGACCATCGGCAAGACGGCGATGCTTGAGTTCCGTGACGAGGAGGGAAATACGGTTCTGACCGGGACAGATCTGAAGGACGCACAGGCATCCACAAATCCACAGACAGGGCAGAACGTGGTCAACTTGGAGTTCTCGGATGAGGGCGCACAGAAATTCGCCGATCTCACAACGCGCAATGTCGGAAGGACGATTGCGATCCTGCTTGACGGCGAGGTCCTTACTGCGCCGAATGTACGTGAGCCGATTCTCGGCGGACGTGCCGAGATCACAGGACAAAAAACTCTCGAGGAAGCGCAAAATCTCGCGGTGGTACTGCGCAGCGGCGCTTTGCCGGTGAAGGTTGAAATCATCGAGACACGCACGGTCGGACCAACGCTCGGCCAGGACTCGAAAGACAAATCTCAGTTTTCCTTCGTGGTCGGGCTTGGTGCAGTTGTCCTCTTTATGATCTTCTTCTACCATCTTTCGGGACTCATTGCGGATGTAGCGCTCATGGCGTATACGGTCATGCTGCTCGGCATCCTCTATCTGATGGATGCGACGCTGACTCTGCCGGGGGTGGCGGGCATCATTCTCTCCATCGGTATGGCAGTGGATGCGAACGTCCTCATCTTCGAGCATTTCAAGGAGGAGTACCAAGTCAACAACAAATCTCTCCGGCTTGCGATGGACGCGGGATTCAAGCGTGCCTTTACGACAATCTTTGACTCGAATGTTACGACGCTGATCGCAGCGGGCGTTCTCTTCTTCCTCGGGACGGGAACCATACGCGGATTTGCGATCACGCTCGGGGTCGGTACGATTCTCTCGATGTTTACGGCAATCACGCTGACACAGTATCTGCTGAAGCTCATGATCAACTCGAAGCTGTCCGAAAACCCATGGCTCTACGGTGCGAACGGATTTATGCTCGGGATCAAAAAGAAGGGGGATGAGAAGAATGCCTAAGTTCGATATTGCAGGACATCGGAAGATCTGGTTTCTCATCTCGCTTGTACTGATCATTCCAGGGTTTATCTGTATGGGCATGCGCGGCTTTAATTTTGGCATTGACTTTACGGGCGGCACGATTATAGATATGCGCTTCGAGCAGCCGGTGACGCTTGCCGAGATACGATCCAGTCTTGCCAAGTACGATCTTGATGGGAGCACGATTCAGCTTTCCGGAGCAGAGACGGGGGTTGAGTCCTCCGAAAATGTGATGATTCGCACAGTGGATCTGGAAGAAATGCAGCGAAAGGAGGTCATGGCTTCCCTTACCCAGGATGTCGGCCCCTATACTGTGCTCCGCGAGGAGAAAGTCGGCGCAACCATCGGCGGCGAACTTATTACGAATGCTGTTCTTGCGCTCGTGATCTCATGGGCACTCATCATTCTGTACGTTGCTTATCGTTTTGAATGGCGCTTCGGCGTGGCGGCAGTGCTCGCACTGATTCACGATATCGTCATTGTGCTCGCGGTATTTTCATTTACCCAGCGACAGATCGATTCGTCTTTCATCGCGGCGCTCCTTACGATTGTCGGTTATTCGATCAATGATACGATCGTTATCTTTGATCGTATTCGAGAGAATCTGAAACTGCATTTTCGCCGCGGCGGTGATGTGAATGAACTGGTCAACCGTTCCATCTATCAGACATTGACACGCTCCCTCTACACGGTATTTACGGTTCTGTTTACAACATTTGCGCTCTACTGGTTCGGCGGCGAGACGACAAAGGATTTTGCGTTTGCACTTCTCATCGGATTTGCGAGCGGCTGTTATTCCTCCATCTTTATTGCAAGTCCTTTTTGGATTGTGCTGCGCGATCGAACGGAACGGCGTCCTGCCGCAGCTAAATCGGCGACGGCGGAGGGATAAACAAGAGAGCCTGGTTCCGGGACTCCCCGGACGGGCTTTTTTGCTATTGCGGGAAAGGAGGAATGTCTTGTGCTGAAGGAGTGGATCGTTCACAAAGAGTGCGCAGAGGGGATCGAGCTTGCGCGAGAGCTTGGGATTTCGCCGATCATCGGGCAGATTCTTCGGCACCGCGGCATAGGTTCTGCAGATGCAGCGCGGGCATTCCTGCATCCGGAGAATGAGGCGTTTCGCGATCCCTTTCTCATGAAGGACATGGAGAAAGCCGCGCAGCGTATTTTGAGCGCCGTTCATCGCGGCGAAAAGATTGTCGTCTACGGAGACTACGATGTGGACGGGATGACATCGACTGCGCTTTTGATGAAAAATATTCACGCGCTTGGCGGTGATGTTTCTTACTATATCCCAAATCGTTTCACGGAGGGCTATGGAATCAATCTTGCGGCGCTGCAGCAGATTTCGGCTGAAGGATGCGGCCTTCTCGTTACGGTGGACTGCGGTATTTCTTCCGTGCAGCCGATACAGGAGATGCACGGGGCGATGGATATTATTGTCACGGATCATCATTTGCCCGGCGGAGAACTTCCGGCTGCTCTTGCTGTCATTAACCCGCATCGTGCGGACTGTGCCTATCCGGACAAGGATCTCGCTGGCGTCGGTGTTGCATTTAAGCTTGTACAGGCAATGCAGATGATCGAGAAGCAAAGAGTATGGGAAGATGACATGGACATTGCGGCTCTCGGGACTATTTCTGATCTCGTACCGCTCGTCGGGGAGAACCGCAGGATCGTTCGTCTGGGGCTTGCTCGCATGTCGGAGAATCCCTGTTGGGGCGTTCGGGCGCTCATCATGGCTGCTGGACTTGAGGGCAAGAAAATCAATACGGGAATGGTCGGGTTCCAGCTCGGCCCGCGCATGAACGCTGCGGGGCGCATTGAAACCGCACGCCGCGGCGTTGATCTTCTCCTCAGCGAAGATGCACAGGAAGCGGAATGCATTGCGGGAGAACTGAATACGCTCAATGCAGAGCGCCGTTCTCTGGAGCAGGATATCCTTGCGGAAGCGGAAGCGATGCTTGTAGACTTTACGCAGGATACGCCCGCTATTATCGCTGCGGGAGAGGATTGGAACGCCGGCGTGATCGGCATTGTTGCCTCGCGCCTTGTGGAGCGATACTATCGGCCGAGCATTGTCCTAACGCGGCAGGGAGATGTATACAAAGGCTCTTGCCGCAGCATTGCAGGGCTTCATATGTATAAGGCGCTCGAAGCCTGCAGGGAGACTCTCATCCAATTCGGCGGGCATGAGATGGCAGCGGGGCTGTCGGTTGCGTCTGCACAATTGGAAGAGTTCCGCATGGCATTTTCAAACTACGTGCGGACTCATTTGATACCTGCGGATTTTATACCGAAAACTCAAATTGAGGCGCTTGTTGCTCCTGCAGATTGGACGCTGGAGATGGTGGAGGAACTGGAGCTCCTTGAACCGTATGGGATGGGCAATCCGAGGCCAATCTTCGGCGTGCGCGCGATTCGCCCGCAATCGGCATCTGCAATTGGCGCAGAGGGAAAACACCTGCGCATGGAGATCGGTACGCGGGAGAATCATGTGGCCGCTCTTTGCTGGAACGCGGGAGAGCTGGCGGAGATCTTGACCGAGGAGGACAGTGATCTTGCCTACACACCGAGCATCAATGAGTGGCAGGGGATACGCTCAGTGCAGTGTATGGCAGAGTCCGTCATGCCTGCAGAACACGAACGTATTTTCCCGGATCGCGCTCTGCTGAAGGATTTATATCGATTGCTCAGCAGTCTGCGTGCGACAAACGATCAAATCGCATACAATACACTGACGCTGACACGGAAATTTTCACAGGAGATGCGGCATATATCGCACTATACAATGGAATGTGCGCTGCATATTTTTCAGGAACTCGGACTGCTTTCGCCATTGCCGGAGATCGGCTGGCAGTTCATTCCGCCGGCGGGGAAGTTGGAGCTGATGGACGCGCCGACCTATCGCCGGGAGCAGGAAAGAAAGGGGGATGCATGAGATGTCGGATGAGGCACAGAAGGCTGTCACCATTGATATGATTCTGGAAAAGGTTCACTCTTATCAGGCCGATGCTGATCTTGAGAAGATCAAGAAAGCATATTCATTTGCGGAGCAGGCACACCGCGGTCAGGTACGCATTTCCGGCGATGCCTACATCATGCATCCCCTCAACGTTGCTTATATTCTCACCGGCCTCCATCTTGATGATGAGACCATTTGTGCCGCTCTCCTGCACGATGTAGTCGAGGATACGCACGCCACGCTCGAGGAGATGGAAGCCGAGTTCGGCAGGAATATTATGGCACTCATTGACGGCGTGACGAAACTCGGCCGCATTGAATATATGTCTAAGGAGGATGTAAAGCTTGAGAACTATCGCAAGATGTTTCTCGCGATGGCAAAGGATATCCGCGTGATCATGATCAAGCTTGCAGATCGCCTGCACAACATGCGCACGCTTAAATATATGCGTGAGGACAAGCGGCGCCGCATCGCAAAGGAGACAATTGAGGTCTATGCGCCGCTCGCAAATCGCCTGGGCATCTCCAGCATCAAAGTGGAGCTTGAGGATCTATGTCTGCGATATCTTGAGCCGGAAGCATATTATGCACTTGTGGAAGAAGTCAAGCACAAGCGGCAGGAGCGCCAGGAGTTTATCCTTGACTCGATACAAAAAATTCACGAAAAACTTGAAGCGGCAGATATAAAAGCGGAGATTAAAGGGCGTGCAAAGCACTTTTACAGCATCTACCGAAAGATGAAACGCGACAACAAGAGCGTCAATGAGATCTACGATCTCTCTGCCGTGCGCATACTCGTCTCTTCTGTTAAGGACTGTTACGGGGTGCTCGGCGTTATTCACGCAATGTGGAAGCCGATTCCCGGGCGTTTCAAAGACTATATTGCGATGCCGAAGTCAAACGGGTACCAATCTCTGCACACGACGGTCATGACGCGCGGATATCCGCTTGAGATCCAGATTCGCACAGAAGCGATGCATCGGATTTCTGAATTCGGAGTGGCGGCGCATTGGAAGTATAAAGAGGCTGGGCGAAGCATCGGCGTGACGGATGAGAATGATCAGAAAATGTCGTGGCTCCGTCAGATGGTCAGTCTGCAAAAGGAATATGACGATCCGAAGGAGTTCTTTGAAGCCCTTAAGCTGGATGTGTTCTCCGATGAGGTTTTTGTCTTTACACCGCGCGGTGATGTTATCGATCTGCCGAAGGGATCGAATCCGATTGATTTCGCCTATCATATCCACACGGAGATCGGGCATCACTGCGTAGGAGCAAAGGTCAACGGAAAGATTGTCCCGCTCGAATACAAGCTCAAGAATGGAGATATTGTCTCCATCGTAACCAATAAGGCAAGCAACGGTCCGAGCCCCGACTGGCTGAATACAGTTGCATCTTCGGCTACACGCGGAAAGATACGCGCGTGGTTCAAGAAAGAGAATCGTGAGGAGAATATCGAGCGCGGGATGAGCCTCATCCGTGACGAGGCAAAGCGTCTCGGCTACGCGCCCAAGGAACTGACTGCGGAGAAGCGTCTCGGAAAGGTTGCAGAGAAACTTAATGTGCAGACCGAGGATGATCTGCTCGCTGCACTCGGCTATGGCGGTGTGTCCCTGCGCGGCGTCATGACGAAGCTCATTGAGCTGCATCAGCAGTCGATCAAGGACAGTACGCCGCCTGAGGTGTCGCAGATGCTCTCGGAGCTGAAAGCTCCTCGTCGGGGGAAGCGCAAGAAGGCCAGTCACGGCGTTCTTGTCGAGGGCGAGGGAGGGTACCTTGTACGTCTTGCGCGCTGCTGCAACCCGATTCCCGGGGATCCGATCACGGGTTATATCACACGTGGCCGAGGAGTCTCCGTTCACCGCTCGGACTGCCCGAATGTCCTCAATGATACCGAGGTCACACGGATGATTGAGGTCAGTTGGGATATCGGTCTTGACAAGGAATATACGGTGGGGATCGAGGTCATCTGCAACGACCGCAACGGAATGCTCTCGGAGATCCTTGCCGTACCCGCTGAGATGAAGGTGAATATCCATACCGTCAACGCGATGCCGAACCGCCGGAACAAAACATCAACAGTGCTGCTCGGACTGAACGTCAGCAATATCGACCAAATCACGCAGGTCATGACCCGTGTGCGCCTGCTCAAGGATGTCTACAGTGTGACGCGCACACTGGGCGGAAATGCTTTCCCGGGGGGCGAAGGGTGATGCTTTCCTTCCTTGCTGCGCCTTTTCTTTTTTGCCGTTTTATGATAATATCGGACGTATAATTTTGCACATGAGCATCCGCATCGTTGGAGGTATTCATGAAAAAGGGCGCAATCTTTGATATGGACGGCCTGCTCTTTGATACGGAAACGGTGTATCAGAGAGGATGGACGGTAATCGCCGATGAATTCGGCGTCGAACGCAAACCGGAGCTCGGCAAAGCGTGCTGTGGGACGTGCGGCGATCTGACGCGGCGCTTGGTGCACGAGTATCATCCAACAGTAGATGCTGATGCCTATGTCCGCCGTGTGATTGAATACGTTCGTGATGAGGCGGCAAAGCATTTGTCCGTTATGACAGGCGCACGTGAAATCCTCATGTACTTCCGCACACGCGGTATTCGTATGGCGACGGCCAGCAGTTCGACCTGTGAGCAGATTGAACGGAATTTGAAACAGAGCGGACTGTATGAATACTTCGATGCCGTTATCGGCGGCGATTTGGTTGCAAACGGGAAACCGGCGCCGGATATCTTCCTGCTCGCATCGGATCGCATCGGCATTCAGCCAATGGACAGTTATGTTTTTGAAGATGGCTATAACGGTCTGCGCGGGGCAGCGGCAGCGGGGTGCACGCCCGTGATGATTCCTGATACAATGCCGCCGACCGATGAGATGCGGGAGATCTGCGCGGGTATTTATCCGTCGCTGCTGGCAGCGCTGGATGCCGTGCAGCAAGGAAGGATATAGGGACTCTATTCATGCAGCGAGGTGAATCAAATGGATGAACAGAAAACAATGATGTTTTCCTTTGGTGAGGATAAGCCGGAGGCGGATATTGTTATACGCGAGGTTAGTGCCGCGATGCGGGAGAAGGGCTACAACCCTATTAATCAGCTGGTTGGCTATCTCCTGTCCGGTGATCCTGCGTATGTGACGAGTCATCGGGATGCACGAAGCAAGATTCGGAGTCTTGAGCGCGATGAGCTGCTCGATGAGCTTGTGCGCTTCTACCTGGAGCATGATCAGTGAAACGATACATGTCTCTTGATATTGGAGATGCGACAATCGGCGTCGCAGTGAGCGACCTTCTCGGACTCACGGCGCAGGGAGTCGAGACGATAAGGCGCAGGGATCTGTCCGACGATCTCAATCGCCTTGGGGTACTTATCCAGGAATATGAGGCGGATGCTTTGGTCGCAGGACTGCCGAAGCATATGAACGGACAAGAGGGGGAGCGCTGTGCGTTGGTACGCGCCTTTATGGCGGATGCAGCAGAGCGTTTTCCAATGATGGAGATACACTATTGGGACGAGCGCCTTTCTACGGTCGCCGCCTCCCGCACCCTGCTTGAAGGCGATGTTTCACGAAAGAAACGGCGCAAGGTCATTGACAAAATGGCTGCGGTATATATTTTACAGGGCTTTTTGGATCGACAGCAGCATCTGAAATAATATGCCGTTTCCATCAAGACAAAAGGAGAACAGAAAAATGACAGAGCATGAAGAACTCCGAGATGAGGATGTCATCGTTGTTATTGAAAATGAGGAGGGCGAGGAACAGTACTATCGCGAGGAAATGATTATTCCCATCGGCGAGGATCGCTTTGCTGTGCTCATTGAGCTCATTGCCTCATCGGAGGAGGAACTTGAGGGTGCTGAGGAGAGTGATGAGGCGACGATCGCAAAGATCGTTGCAGACGAAAACGGCGAGGACATCTATACCGACCCGAGCGATGAGGAATTCGATGCGGTTCGCCGAGCATATGAGCTTCTCGAAGAGGAAGACTGAGAAAATGCAGCCGGCTGTCATCAAGAGAGGATGACAGCTTTTTCATAGGGAGCCATATACAAAGAGAGGGAGGATTCGTTTGAAGGAGTCATTGCAGGGGATACGCGACTTCTTAAACAGCGGTGAATGGAAGGATGCAGTGCACGCCGTCTATCGCGGCAAGGGGACGCCATCACAAAAAAAGTTTGTATTCGGGATTCCTGTGCTGGCTGTCGTACTTCTCCTAATCGTATTTTTGCCGACGTTTGGGACATCCTCTCAGACGAGCGAGAACGGAACACCGGTCTATTTTACCGTTCGTCCCGGTATGAGCGTCAGTGAAATCGGCAAAGAACTGCACGAGCGCGGCGTGATCGACAGCGAGACGAAGTTCTGGCTGACGGCTAAACTGAACGGTTTTGAGAACAAAGTCAAGAGCGGCACATTTGCTCTTCATACAAATATGACGCCGCGCGACGCTTTGGAGACACTAGTCTACGGGAATACGGTTGTCATACGCTTTGTGATTCCGGAAGGATTCAGCGTGCGAGATATCGCTGCACGGCTCGAGGATGAGGGGCTGGTAAAGGCGGATGATTTTATTGCGCTTGCCAAAGACTACCGACCCTATCCTTATGTAGAGGCTCATGAGGGTGTGCGCTACGCGGCGGAGGGATTCCTCTTTCCGGATACTTATGAGATCAACGGCTCTTTTGATGCAAATAAGATTATGGAAATGATGGCGGAGAACTTTGACCGCCGTCTGACGCAGGAGATGCGTGACCGTGCAAGGGAGATGAACCTTTCTGTCTACGAGCTCGTTACGCTCGCCTCTCTTGTAGAGAAAGAGGCATATCACGAAGAGGATCGTCCGATCATCGCGCAGATCTTTTTGAAACGCCTGCGTGTCGGCATGCCCCTGCAGGCGGATCCGACCGTGCAGTATCTCCTTGATGCGCCGAAGGAAGATTTGCTCTATCGCGATACCGAGATTGACTCTCCTTACAATACCTATCAAAATATCGGCCTGCCGCCCGGACCGATTGCGAACCCCGGAACGGCATCACTCATGGCAGTGCTGTATCCCGCCGATACGGATTATCTGTATTTTGTTGCAGACCGCGACGGCAATAATTACTATGCGACGAATTATGCGGATCATCTCGCGCTGGTTGAACAGGTGCGATGACGACCGATCAGCGGAGGCGAATGGATGAGACGGAGACCTGAGCTGCTGGCGCCCGCGGGAACCATGGAAAAACTGCAGATGGCGCTTCGTTACGGCGCAGATGCAGCATATCTTGGCGGTGAACAGTTCGGCCTGCGTGCCTTCGGCGGTAATTTTACGCGGGAGGAGATTTGCGAAGCAGTTCGGCTTGCGCATGCGCAAGGGAAGAAGATTTATGTGACGGTCAATGTATTCCCGCATAATGAGGACCTTGTGTCTTTGCCGGATTATTTGCGCTTTCTTGCGGATGCATCCGTGGATGCTGTCCTCGTTGCCGATCTGGGTGCTTTTATGCTTGCGCGCGAGGCGGCACCTCATCTGCCCGTGCATATTAGTACGCAGGCGAACAATGTAAATTGGCGGACGGTGCAGGCGTGGCAGGAGCTTGGTGCAGAGCGGGTGGTGCTTGCCCGTGAGCTTTCACGTGAGGAGATTCGTGAGATTCGCCGGCATACAGATGTGGAGCTTGAGCTCTTTGTACATGGGGCAATGTGCATCTCCTATTCGGGTCGCTGCCTCCTTAGTGCATATTTTACAGGACGTGATGCCAACCGCGGCAGGTGCGCCCAGTCTTGCCGATGGAAGTACGCGCTGGTTGAGGAATCACGCCCCGGGGAATACTATCCGATTGCGGAGGACGAGCGCGGCACTTATATTATGAACTCGAAGGATCTGTGCCTTTTGCCGTATCTGGATGAGGTGGTTGCCTGCGGGATTGACAGTCTGAAAATTGAGGGGCGCATGAAGAGTGTTCACTATGCTGCAAGCGTTGTCAAGGCATATCGCATGGCACTGGATTCCTGCCTCTCGGGAGGATGCTGCATCGTGCAGCCAGAGTGGATGGAGGAGTTGGAGAAGGTTTCTCACCGCGCCTATACGACGGGGTTTTTCTTTGGAAGGACGACGGAGGCGGATCAGATCTACGGTTCGTCTTCCTATGAGCAGACTTCGGAATTCGTCGGACTTGTGCGCTCTTATGATCCGGAGACACATCTTGCTGTCATAGAGCAGCGCAATCATATGCATCTTGGGGAGAAGATCGAGTTTTTTCAGCCTCGCGGAACACTCTTTCACCAGAAGCTTGCAGAGATGTGGGATGAGAATGGGCGCCCGATTGAGACGGCGCCGCATCCGCAGCAGATTATTCGGATACGGATGGCGCAGGCTGTCGAACCGTACAGTATTTTGCGCCGTGATGCCCCGGTCAAAAAGGAGAAGCTGTCATGACAGATATCATTCGCCGCTATGCATGTGCCGCAGGGCGTGTGCAGGGCGTAGGATTCCGCATGTTCGTCCGTCAGCAGGCGGTGATGAATGACATCACAGGATGGGTGATGAATATGCCGGACAGCACGGTGACGATGGAACTGCAGGGGACTGCTTCTGCAGTCGAGGCAGTATTTGCGGCAATACGCGCGGGCAACTATTTCATCCGTGTGGAACGTCTTGATATGGAGGAGCGCAGCCCTGTTTTCGGTGAGCGCGACTTTTCGATTCGATACTAGGAGCTTCTATGGCAAAAATACTTGTACTGAACGGTCCGAATCTCAACCTGCTTGGAACGCGGGAGCCCGAGATCTACGGGACTTTAACACTTGCGGATGTCAATGAGCGCCTGCGCCGCCGTGCCGAGAGCGCAGGACTGGACATTGAATTTTTACAATCAAATCATGAAGGTGTTCTTGTAGATGCGATTCAGGCAGCGCGCGGAAATGTTTCCTATATCATCCTGAATGCCGCCGCCTTTACACATTACAGCATTGCCATTCGCGATGCGATTACAGCGGCAGAGGTTCCTGTTATTGAGGTGCATCTCTCGAATATTCATCAGCGTGAGGAGTTCCGGCATACATCGGTGATTGCCCCCGTCGCTCTCGGACAGATTACAGGGCTTGGAACGGAGAGTTATATGGCTGCGCTTGAGGCAATCATCTGCCGGACAGGGGATGCGCGATGAACATGACAGATCGTATCGCCCGCCTGCGGGCGCTCCTTTCACAGAAGATTGTGGATGCCGTCCTTATCACAAAGGAGGAGAACCTCCATTATTTCAGCGGATTTCGTGGTGATTCGACGGTGCTTATCGTAACACATGACCGCCTTGTGCTTGTGACAGACAGCCGTTACACCGAGCAGGCTGCGGTGCAGGCACCGGACTATGAAATCGTCGAGCAGAAGGATGGACTCTATCGGAAGGCTGCCGAGATCGCAGCGGACTGCGGCGTGCTTGCGCTCGGATTTGAGGGCAGTGCGCTTGTTTATGACGCTTATGAGAAGCTGAAGGAACTCCTTGGAGAGATATCCTTCGATACATCGCTGACGCTTGACCGCCTTCGTCAAGTAAAGGACGCGGATGAGATTGCCCTTATCCGGCGCGCATGCGCAATCGCCGACGCAGCCTTTGTCCATATTCTTACGTACATTGAACCGGGCATGACGGAGTTGGAGGTCGCTGCCGAAATGGAGCATTTCATGCAGCGTGAGGGCTCTGAACGGCCGGCGTTTCAAACAATCGTCGCTTCCGGAGTCCGCGGCAGCCTTCCGCATGGTGTGGCAAGCGAGAAAAAGATTGCCCGCGGGGAACTCGTGACGATGGACTTTGGCGCTGTCTGTATGGGATACCATTCGGACATTACGCGAACGGTCAGCGTGGGGCATGCGGATCCGCGCCAGCGCACTCTCTATAATGCAGTCATGACGGCGCAGCAGCGTGCACTTGCGGCGATCTGCCCCGGGGTGACGGGAATAGAGGTCGACCGCATTGCGCGGGACTCCCTCGCGGAAGAAGCGCTTGATCAATACTTTGGGCATGGGCTTGGACATAGTCTTGGACTGGAGATCCATGAGGAACCTCGTCTCTCAAAGTCGGGCAATGATATTTTGCGGCCGAATATGCTCATTACGGACGAGCCTGGTGTATACATTCCGGGATGGGGCGGCATTCGCATCGAGGACACAGTGCTTGTTACGCCGGACGGTGCAGAAGCGCTGACGCGCGCGCCAAAAGAATTTATTGAAATTTGCATATAAAACCGCTATAATATGCAGAGATGATGTAATGTATGGAGGAACGAATCTATGATTAATAGCACCGATTTCCGCACAGGCCTTACCATTGAATACGATGGAGGTGTCTGGCAGATTGTCGATTTCCAGCATGTAAAGCCGGGAAAGGGTGCAGCGTTCGTCCGTACCAAGATCAAGAATGTCGAAACCGGCGCGGTGGTAGAGCGTACCTTCAATCCGAACGAGAAAATGCCGGCCGCACACCTCGAGACGCATACCATGCAGTATCTCTATGAGGCCGACGGCGTCTATACGTTCATGAATACGGAAACCTATGAGCAGACTGAGCTTACGCGCGAGCAGCTCGGGGATGCGCTGAACTACCTCATGGAGAATATGGAAGTTGCAGTTCAGCAGTTCAAGGGCCGTATCATTGGTATTCAGCTGCCGAATTCTGTAAGCCTTAAGGTCATTGAGTGCGAACCAAGTGTCAAGGGCAATACGGCGACGGGTGCAACCAAGATGGCAAAGGTCGAGACCGGCTATGAGGTGCGCGTCCCGCTCTTTATCAATGAGGGTGATGTGCTCCGCATTGATACGCGTACGGGCAACTACATTGAGCGCGCATAAGCGATCTCTTTGCTTGAGAATGGAGGATATGAATATGGAAAATGAGAAGAACGCAGTGAAAAAGGAGACAGGGCTCGGCACGATTCGTGTGGCGGATGAAGTCGTCAGTATCATTGCAGGTCTTGCTACGACTGAGGTTGAGGGTATTGCAGGCATGAGCGGCGGTCTTGCCGGCGGTATCGCAGAGATCCTCGGACGCAAGAACTTTTCCAAGGGTGTCAAAGTCGAGGTTGGTGAAAAGGAAGCTGCTGTCGACCTCTATATCATCGTGAAGTATGGCATTCGTATCCCCGAAGTTGCTCTCGCAGCACAGGAGAATGTGAAACGGGCAATTGAGGCAATGACCGGTCTCACAGTGGTCGAGGTCAACGTGCACGTGCAGGGCGTCGGTTTCCCCGAAGAGGAGCCGAAGGCCGAGGAAGTCCGTGTACGCTGAGCGTACGAGGAACTAACGATGGGAATACTGAATCGCTTATTCCTCTTGCCCTACGCGTTGTTTACAATGGCGCTGTCAATAGCGGTCGCTGCTGTTGCGCTGCGTATCATTCCGGAGGGCGTTTGGCTGAACGAGCTGCGTTATGCGCTGTCTCGACAAGAGCTTTTGGCGGTGTGCGCCATTGCATTTTTGGTTAGCCTCAAGCTTTTCTTTGCTGTCTTTTCCAGAACTTCGAATCCCAGCAGTCGAACACATGGTGAGTTCATGGTCATCGACACACCGGCCGGCGCCGTTCAGGTTGCGGTTTCTGCCGTGCGCGGCATTGTGGAGCGCGTAGCGCTCTCTATGCAGGGGATTCGTGAGGCGGTTGCCGTTGTTTCTGTCCATGATATGAGAAAGGATTCTGCAGCGGCGCCGATGCAGGTGGAACTCAAAATCACTCTGGCAGATCGGACGAACTTAAATGCAATAACGGAGGAACTGACACAGAATGTGCGTCAGAATCTCCAGGATGTGCTTGGCATTTCAGATATCCCGGTGATTATTCGCGTCGCCGAGATTTCGAATGCATCTCAGTCGAAACGATCTATATCTTAGTGAGGGAATTGCATGAAGGAATATGTACTGCTTTTCCTGCAAGATCAATGGCTGCGTCATCGTGGACGAACGCTGGGGCTTTTGTTGGGAGCGATCTTTGGCATATGCGTTTTGCTCTTTGGCTTTTGGCATATCGTATTTGTCCTCCTCTGTGCAGCTGTCGGCATGTATATCGGCTTACAAGCAGAGCGTGCCGGCAGTTGGACGGAACTCATTGACACGTCTGCACTGCATCGGCTGTTTCGGAGAATGCCATGAGCCGAAGGAGCGCGCGGGAAGCCGCTCTCCTAACTCTGTTTCAGTTGGAGTTCGATGCGGATAAGGCGTGTGAAGAGCGTGTGAGCGATCTTGCAATTGATGAGGTGGACGGAATTACGGAGGAGGATCTTCCCTACGCGCATAATCTTGTGCATGGGACGAGGTCGTTCCTTTCCGAGATTGACGCTGAGATTGAACGAATGGCGAAGGAGTGGAAGCTTCGCCGCATGGCGGCTGTGGATCGCAACCTTATTCGTATGGCATATTATGAAATGCGCTATCAAGAGGAGCGGATTGATCCTCCGGTTGCAATTAACGAGGCTGTCGAGCTGGCAAAAAAATATGGCTCGGATGACGCGGGCCGCTATGTAAACGGTATCCTTGCCGCGATGCAGAAGGCTGTTCAGTCTTAAAAGAGCTGAAAAAAGAATCCGTTGCGCGACCGTTTCGTGCAATGGTTCTTTTTTTATCAGTGCAGAAAGGTGTTTTATGACTGTTCACAGTGTCAGTGATGTAACGCGATATATCAAGGGACTATTCGAGGGGGAAGAGATTCTCTCGGCTATTCTGATTCGCGGTGAACTTTCCAATTTTAAGCGGTATCCTTCCGGACATTGTTATTTTACGCTGAAAGACGCCGAGGCGAGTATGAAATGCGTTATGTTCAATGGCTATGCGCGAAATCTGCGCTTTACGCCGGAGAACGGGATGCAGGTCATTGCGGGCGGCAGTGTGTCTGTCTATGAGCGTGACGGTGTCTATCAACTCTATGTGAATTCATTAACCCCGGAGGGAGCAGGAGCTCTTGCGCTTGCTTTTGAACAGCTCAAGGAGAGGCTTGCTGCCGAGGGGCTTTTCGATGAAACGCATAAACAGCCTCTGCCCCGTTTCCCGCGCCGCATTGGCATCGTTACCTCATCTGCTGGTGCGGTCCTGCGTGATATTCATAAGGTGACTAAGCGGCGCTGGCCCGGCATCCAGTTGATTCTTTGCCCTGTCCTCGTGCAGGGGACAGAGGCAGCAGGGCAGATTGCAGGGGCGGTGAAATTTTTCAACAGGAAATATCCAGTAGATGTTCTCATTGTGGGACGCGGAGGAGGATCAGCAGAAGACCTCTGGGCATTCAATGAGGAAATCGTTGTGCGCGCGATCTATGATTCGAAAATTCCGGTGATCTCCGCCGTGGGACATGAGACAGATACGACGCTGGCGGATTTCGTCAGCGATCGACGTGCGGCAACTCCTTCACAGGCTGCGGAGCTTGCGGTTCCGGATGCAGGCGAGCTGTGTCAATATGCCGCGGGTCTCCTTACACGTCTTTCCGCGGGAAGGAAACGCCAGATGGGTCATCGCATGTTGTATTTGAAAAGTCTTACGGACCGCCCGTGGTGCAGGAATCCGGGCCTCTTGCTTTCCGCTCCAATTCAACATACCGATCATGTGACGGAGCAGCTTTATCGTGCTGTCAAGGAACAGCGTACGAATACGCGGCATCATCTTGAACTCATTTTGAAGCGGCTTGAGCTGCTTAATCCTGTGCAGATTCTGTACCGAGGATTCAGCATCGTCGAGAAAGATGGGAGAACGGTGAGCAGAGCGAAGGAGCTGTCCATTGGAGATCATTTGAATATCACATTTGCGGATGGGAAAATATCTGCTGTGGTTAAGGCAAAGGAGAAGCAGAATGGCACGTAAAAAAGAGATGACATTCGAGGATGCACTTGGTGAACTGGAGCATATTGTCTCTGAGATTGAGACTGGAGATCTACCGTTGGCAGAGCTGATGGCAAAATATTCCGAGGGGATTAAGCTATCTGATTTCTGCATGAAGTCTTTGAAGCGTGCTGAAGAGACGATGGACCTTCTGGTCAAAGAATCAGCGTCTGGCGTTGTGGAAGAAGAACTGCAGATCGGGGGCTGAGATGAAAGAACTTTGGCGGAATCGTCAGGAGCTCATCGAGCGAGCCTTGCGGGATGAACTGGCAAAGACGGATATCCTGGATAATACCCTGCGGGAGGCAATGGAATATAGTCTGATGGCAGGGGGGAAGCGCCTGCGACCTATTTTGCTGATGGCTGCGGCGGATGCTGTGGGCTCAGACGGTATGAAGCTGCTGCCTGCGGCGTGCGCATTAGAGATGATTCACACCTATTCACTCATCCATGACGACCTTCCCGCGATGGACAACGATGACTACCGCCGCGGGAAGCTGACAAATCACAAGGTCTACGGCGATGGCATCGCGATTCTTGCGGGGGATGCACTTCTTACGCTCGCCTTTACAGTACTTCTCCGTCAAAAGGATGTTCCAGATGCATCGCTGCTGCGCGTAGTAGATGAGATCAGTCGGGCGGCAGGGGCCGAGGGCATGGTCGGAGGACAGGTGCTCGATCTGCAGGCAGAGAATAAAACGATCTCGTTGGATGAGCTCCGACGTGTTCATATGGGCAAGACAGGCGCGCTCTTTCATGCGGCACTGCGCAGCGGCGCGATTCTTGGAGGGGCGTCCGAACAGCAGCTTGCAGCACTTACAGCATATGCTGATCATTTTGGTCTGGCCTTCCAAATCACGGATGACATCCTCGATGTGGTTGGAAATGCAGAGGATATTGGAAAGCCGGTTGGAAGCGATGAGAAAAACCATAAGTCGACCTATGTGACGCTGACCTCTCTTTCTGCGGCGCAGGAGCTTGCTCGGCGCACCGTGGATGAAGCCCTTGCGGCGCTTGCCGTCTTCGGTTCGGAAGCATCCTTTCTGCGGGAGCTGGTATCATATCTCGTAAATCGAAAACAGTAGGCGATATTTTGAAAAAAGAGCGGTTGGATATTTTGCTTGTGGAGCGGGGCTTTGCTGCGAGCCGCGAGCGTGCGAAGCGGCTCATCATGGCCGGTCAGGTACTGGTCGACGAGCAGCGTGTCGATAAGGCGGGGACGACGGTCTCGCCCCTGTCCTCATTGCGTGTCGTGGGGGAAGATCTGCCCTATGTCAGCCGCGGCGGATTGAAGCTGGCCAAGGGACTGGAATCATTCGGCACAGTCCTTACCGGGAAAATTGCGGCAGACATTGGTGCTTCGACGGGCGGATTTACAGACTGTATGCTGCAGAACGGTGCGGCAAAGGTCTATGCGATTGATGTCGGCTACGGGCAGCTCGATTGGAAACTGCGCACGGATACGCGCGTCGTCAATATGGAGCGGACAAATATTCGAAATGTCACGGCAGAGACATTGGGACAGCCGCTTGATTTTGCCTCGATTGATGTGGCATTTATCTCGCTCGATAAGGTGCTGCCGGTTGTTCGTATACTGCTCAAGGACGACGGAGAAACGATTGCGCTCGTCAAGCCGCAGTTTGAAGCGGGGAAAGAGCATGTAGGCAAGAACGGCGTCGTACGCGATCCGACAGTGCATACGTCCGTTATTCGTGCGGTCCATACTGTGGCAGAGGATCTCGGATTTATTGCCTCCGGTCTTACGTTCTCACCGATCAAGGGGCCAAAGGGGAACATCGAATATCTTCTGCATCTGACGATGGGAGGGGATCACAGTGCGGGATTCGGTGAGAACACGGTCGCTGCCGTTGTGGCAGAGGCGCATCGGACGCTGGATGGATGAGGTGCTTAGATTTCTATGTTGACGGTTGCAATTTTTCCGAATTTGATCAAGCCGGAGACGCGGCAGGTTCTGCTTCGCATTCGTAAATTCTTTTCTGCACGGGATGCGCGCATGATTTTGTCTCGCGAGCGCGCGGTTGAGTTCGGCATGGAAGAATACGGCGTCGATGATATTGAGCATCTGCCGGCAGATTTTGCACTCAGTCTCGGCGGCGACGGAACGCTGCTCGGCATTTGCCGCAGATATGCCGAGAATCCGGTTCCTGTCTGCGGCATCAATATGGGGACGCTCGGCTTTATGGCGGACATCGAGCAGAATGAGCTGGAAGAGAAGCTGGAAAAGCTCTGTGAAGGCAGCTACCATATAGAATGGCGGCCTTTTCTTGCGGGCTATGTGACAAAGGAGGGAGCGGAGCATTTTCTCGGCTATGCAATCAATGACATCGTTGTGACTAAGGGCGATGTCGCGCGAATTATTTCGCTCGGACTGACGGTGAACAAAACGCCGCTCGTCGAATGCAAGGCAGACGGATTCATTGTCGCATCGCCGACGGGATCTACGGCGTATTCGCTCTCGGCAGGCGGGCCCATCATCAATCCGATGGTAAAGGGACTGATTCTCACGCCGATCTGTGCACATACGCTCAATATCCGTCCGCTCATCATTCGTGAGGAGGATGTCGTGCATATCCACCTGCTCGATATGCGGCAGAGCATCATTGTCACATTGGACGGGCAGGAGACGACAACGATTCATCCGGATGATATTGTTACCGTGAAATGCTCGGATGTGCGGGCGGGGATCATTAAATTCGAGGACAAGGACTACTATCAGACACTGCGGACAAAACTCTGGAGAAATTGCTAGGAGAGAGCGGAATGAAAAGTCGACGCCACGACCTTATCAAGAAAATCATTGAAGAGGAGATCATTGAGACGCAGGATGCCCTTGCGGAGGCTCTGCGCGTGCGTCATGTGCGCGTTACGCAGGCAACAATATCGCGCGATATTAAGGAACTTTATCTCGTTAAGGTTCCTGCCGGCAACGGCCGCTATCGCTATGCTTTGACGCCAAGCGAGAGTGTGCGCTTCTCTGAGAGAAAGATGAAGCGGCTCTTCAAGGACAATGTAGTTCTTTGTGACTTCAGCGAGAATATCGTTCTGATCAAGACCATCCCCGGAGGAGCTTCAACGGTAGCATCTGCACTTGATTCCTCAGGATGGACGGAAGTCCTCGGCACGGTTGCGGGGGATGACAGCATCTTCCTGCTGGTCAAGCCGAAATCTGCAGCAGAATCTGTGGCCGCACGCATCCAGGCACTGCTGCGTTGATGGGAGGGGAACGCAATGCTGCATAGCCTCCGCGTATGGAATTTTGCCCTGCTCGAAGAGGTTGCGGTGGAGTTCGGCTCCGGGCTGAATATCCTGACCGGAGAAACCGGCGCGGGAAAATCCATTCTCATCGACGCGATCGGTGCAATTCTCGGACAGCGGATATCGAGCGACATGATTCGCAGCGGCTGTGACTTTCTCCGCGTTGAAGCTGTCTTTTCCGTTGATGAAAGAGATGAAATGCTGCCCCTGCTTGAAGAACAGGAAATTGAATACGATGACGAACTCATCATTATCCGCAAAGTTTCGCGGATAGGAAAAAGCTCAATTCTTGTCAACGGCAGCCATGTAACTTTATCTTTTTTGAAAAAAATTGCTTTGCACCTCGTAGATATCCATGGGCAGAATGAGAACCTTGCTCTTCTGCACGAGGATACACAGCGTCAGCTGCTCGAGGGTGGGGATCGTGATCTGTCGGCATGCCTGGCGGAATACCAGAAGGTCTATGGAGTGTGGAAGGAGAAATCCAGACTCCGAACAGAACGTGCGGAGGAGATCGAAGGGATCAGTGAGCGGCTGGATATGCTGCGCTGGCAGGAACGCGAGATCGCTGAGGCAGAATTGCGTGAGGGTGAGGATGAGGAACTCGCGGCTGAGATTCGTCGGCTTTCCCATTCAGAAAAACTTGCGGAACACGCCGCCGAAGCACACAATTTGCTCAGTGAGGACAGTGCCGAAGGAATCGCTGTACTTTCTGCACTTGCACGGGTTACACGTGTGCTGGATGAGATCGCACGATATGATGACGGCCTTTCGAATGTGCAGACGATGGTTGGAGAAGCTTACATTTCTCTGCAGGAGGCATCGTATGAAGTGCGGGACTATCTGGAGGGAATTGACACGGATCCTGCAAGGCTTGATCAAGTGCAGGCACGTATGGATGTTATTGATCGGCTCAAAAAGAAATATGGCGGAAGCATCTCCACCGTACTTGAGCGTATGGCAGATATTCGCGGGGAGCTTGCGGCCGTTGACAACTATGATGCAGATATGGCCAAATTGGAAGAGGATATTGCTGCATTGTACCAGAGACTGCGGGGGCTTGCGGCAGAACTCACAGAGCGCAGACAGAAGGCCGGCGCGGCACTCTCTGCTGAGATTGAGCGTGAACTGCGGGAGCTCGGTATGCCGAAGGCGCGTTTTCATATTCTTGTCTCACCGGAGGAAAAATACATGAGCTGCGGTGCGGACAGCCTTACAATGATCTTTTCCGCAAACGTCGGTGAGGAAGAAAAACCGATCGAGAAGATTGCTTCGGGCGGCGAACTCTCACGCATCGCACTCGCTATCAAGACAGTCATCGCTGCGCGTGACACCAGCACAGCGAGCATGATCTTCGATGAGATTGATACGGGCATCGGCGGACGAACCGCTCAGATGGTTGCCGAGCGCATCGCCTTTGTCGCACATTACAAGCAGGTGCTCTGTATCACGCACCTCCCTCAGATCGCCTCCATGGCGGATACACATCTGTATATTTCCAAATGTGTTAAAGGGGAGACAACTGTGACGCAGGTGGAATGCCTCTCAGACGAGGAGCGTGTACGAGAAATTGCACGCATGGCGTCGGGTGATGATGTCACTGAGGCTGCCCTGGCGAATGCACGGGAGATGCTCGGCAATGCGCATAAGAAGAAGGATGTGTTCCAGAAGAAAACAAAAGCGAAGAAATGAGAGGTGTGCGGTGAAAACACATGGAATGAAACGTGTATTGATTGCGGGACTTACGGCCTCTGCAGTTCTTGTGGGCAGCGGACATACGCAGGCAATGCCCTCGCCGCTCGTTGAATATACAAGCGTGCGGGATGCATGGGCAGTTGTCGGGCTTCCTGTCTATACGCCGACACTTTTGCCCGTGGGCTATGTGCAGAAGGACATCATCGTCATTGATAAGAGCCTCGCTGAGATATTCTACCGCAATGATGCAGGTAAGGAAATCCTCTTTCGCATGGCAAAGGGGGATTCGGATATCAGCGGAGACAGCACAGTCTATGAAGTCAATCAGGTGGTTCAAACTGGCCGCCAGTACATCCGCGTCAAAGGCAGCGAAAAACTTGTCAGCCTTGCCCTCTGGTCGCGCGGCGGCTATACATTCTCTCTCTCGTTCGAAGAGCCGCGCCCTGTCGAAGCCGTGCAGGCGATTGTCGGTACAATTTCTTGGAATTAGTAGGATTCCAGATAATTGAGCCGCCAGAGACAATTAGAAGTAAGAGAGAGAGTCGTAGTGCTGCTTGCATGAGGGAAATAACGCTCTTGCTTTTTCATCCTATGCGGACAGGGAGGAGTTTGAAGATTACTGCCGCACACTTGCTCAGACAGATCGATAAATGTTCATAAAAAAGGGATTCCATCCGTCATATTTGACGTTTGGAATCCCTTTTTGCAAAGAATCATTAGGCAGCATGGCATATTCTATGTTATGATTTTCTCATATTTGGCATGAAGGAGAGGCTGGTATTATGGGGAGCCAGGAATGTCTGGAGCTTCTGCGCGGCATACGGGACTGCGCCTTTGCGACAATTGATAGAAACGGTCTGCCCGCAGTGCGGATGATTGATGTGATGTTGGTGGAGGAGGGACGCCTCTTCTTTTGCACAGCACGCGGCAAGGATTTCTATGCGGAGCTTCTGGCGAATTCCGCCGTTGCCGTAACAGGACTGAATGACAAGTCGCCTCATGGGGCGTGCCGAGCGGCTTGCGGATGCGGAGCAGCACACGATGATTGACCGTATTTTTGAAGAGAATCCATCGATGAATGAGGTCTATCCGGGGGAGACGCGTTATATCCTCGAGGCGTTTGTTATTGCGGAGGGGAGCATTGAATTCTTTGATCTCGGGAAAAGTCCCATCTGCCGCGAGAGTCTTGCGCTTGGCAAAGCCCCTGTTACAGAAAAAGGCTTTTTTATCACGGAGGCCTGCATTGGCTGCGGCACGTGTGCGAGTCTTTGCCCGCAACAGTGCATCGAGGACGGGACGCCCTATGTTATCGATGCGGCGCATTGTCTGCACTGCGGTCTGTGCTATGAGAGCTGTCCTGTGGAGGCAATTGAGCGATTAGGCAACGTTAGGGCTTTAAGGATATGGGGGCGCCAACCAAGGAGCTGATGAAGCTGACACTGGAAAAGAAAATAGCGCACGGCGGGCATCCCGTCATGCGCTGGATGGCAGACAATATCTTCATTCGCACCGATCCTGCAGGAAACATTAAGGCGGACAAGGAGAAATCTACGGAGAAGATCGACGGTGTGATTGCCCTTATCATGGCGCTTGACCGTGCGATTCGGTGTGGGAATGATACCTCCGCATGTGTCTATGATGAGCGAGGAATTTTGTTGCTGTGAATTAGTGTTTATTCGAGCGGTTCCAGTTTTGATAGCGTAATCTTGTCATATGCTCCGTTTTTCTTGTCCTCTGGATGGGGCTCCAATCCGATGATGGTAATATCTTTCTGTTCAGGTCCATACACCCAGTACATTCGCATGGCGCGACTGGTTCGGTTCTCCAAATAAGACTGCCAGACCTTTCGTCCGTATCGTCTGGTTAAATCCGGAATTTCATGTGTATGGAGACTCGGATAGAACGGATTGCCAGAAAGAAGTTTTAAGGCTTTGCCCCATTTTTTATAGAGGTTGGCATCTGCTTTTGAAATACTTCCATCCATGCTCTCTTTGTGCAGACGCATCCACAGTTCAAGTATTTCAGGAATACCCATATGAATCGAAAAATCCATATTCAGAATCCGGAGAGGTCAATCGGTGCAGAAACTTTTCCTGCATTCAGATTGCGAATCGATTCATCCATCATCTGCAGAGTACGCTTTGATATTTCTGCCGGACGTATCAACTCGCGCGGCTCTAAGAGAATGATGCCGTTATCATATTCCTGGACTTCATAATAATCATATTTTGCACCACGCAATGTCAGACGCTTCTTTGCATCCAAATGAGCTTGATAGCGACCTTTGATTACAGCTTGCATCATTTACCTCCGTTCATGAAAGTGGGATTTCCCACACTTGATATGCTCAGTATAAATCAAATTCGGATATTGCGCAAGACATGGGGATTAAAACATCACAGCGGTCAAAAAATACAAATATGAAATGGAGATTTCCATGAACCTATTCAGCAAACTCTTTCGTTCGCGGGACAAGCCCATGAATCATCTTGGCGGCTTATCCTTTTTGTTTGGGCAAACAGCGGCGGGAAAGGCGGTCAACGAGCGGACTGCCATGCAGACAATGGCAGTCTACGCCTGTGTGCGTATTCTCGCCGAATCCATCGCAGGGCTGCCGCTCCACGTCTATGCATACAAAGGGCAGGGCAAGGAGCGTGTGCCGGAGCATTCGCTGTACTTCCTGCTCCACGATGCGCCGAACCCCGAGATGACCTCCTTTATATTCGCGAAACCATGATCAGTCCCCTTCTTTTGTGGGGGAATGCCTACGCACAAAAATCCGAATTTTGCGGACAAGGGGCAGATTCGTCTGAGGAGTGACGATGTGCTGCATATTCCGGGGCTTGGATTTGACGGACTTGTGGGATATTCACCCATCGCTAAGGCAAAGAACGCCTCGGCATCACTCTGGCAACGGAAGAGTATGGCGCGGCATTTTTCAAGAACGGTGCGCGTCCGGGCGGAGTGCTTGAACATCCGGGTGTGCTCAAAGACCCGTCGAAGCTCCGTGAGAGCTGGCACGCCGTCTACGGCGGTACGATGAACACGGGCAGGATCGCCGTCCTCGAGGAAGGTGTCAATTATCAGCAGATTGCCATACCGCCCGAGGAGGTGCAGTCCCTTGGAACAAGGAAGTTCGAGATTGACGAGATTGCACGGCTCTATCGTGTACCAGCGTGTATGGCCGCTATCCTAGAGAAATCCTCGTTTAACGAACGACACCCACTGTCTTATCCCATGGAAGCGGAGGAGGGGGAAAGCTCTATCTTATTAACTAGGATCTTTCTGAATTCAAGGAGAGTCACGAGATCAAGACGGAGCTGTTCCATGCGAAGATTTCACGGTGAATGGATTTCGAGAAATTCATGAATGCAAAGAAATCGTGGAACTCGGATTTGCAGACTTCGCTCTCTATGCGGACATTTAACATACAAAATGTCCCTGATTTCGTTCGCTGCACTCTCTCAACTGGGGCACGACCCATATAATAACTTCAACGCCCGGTGGATGATCATCGGGCGTTGAAGTTTGTGTGAAGCATATTTTTATTCTGCAAGCTCTTTATATCTTTGCCCCCATTGTTTCATAGCTGCAATGATGGGATTTAGGGATTCGCCCAATGAAGAGAGCGCATATTCCACACGCGGCGGCACCTCGGGGTAGACGGTGCGCGTGATGATGCCGTCAGCTTCCAGTTGTCGAAGACTGTCCGTCAGTACCTTCTGGCTGATCCCCCCAAGAGCTCTTTGCAGTTCGTTAAAACGCCAAGGGCGCAAGATGAGATTCCTGATAATAAGAAGCTTCCACTTGCTTCCAATCATGCTGACTGTCGTTGCGACATCGCATTCCGGAAGATCTTCTTTTTTGCGCATAACAAACCATCTCCTCACATTATATATGCAGCACTTAAAATGAAACGTTACATGCTATATATAATGTAACAGCCGCAAAATGTCAATAACCTGCCACCCTGTTATAGAAGAGTTTCTTTCGTTATACTTACTTTGAAGTAACGCAGGTTACAAAATTGTGGGTACTTGCGGGAGGTTACATCCTTGAATATAATCGAAATCACAGAAGGCAATGGTGCCTGCTGGATGTCGATAAGGAGGACGATCATGGCATTATCAAACCTTTCCGGATGGGCGGAAGACAAGACTGCCAGCGGCTGCGGAGCAGCCTGCGGTGCAGGTGACAAGCCCAATGAGAAACCTGCTGCCTGCGGTGCTGATGACAAGCCTGCAGAAGCCCCTGCAGCCTGCGGTGCCGGCGACAAGCCGCAAGAAAAGCCATCGGCTTGCGGGTCTTCCTGCGGCGCAGGTGACAAATAAGATTGGGATAAACCCCTTTTTTGTTTGAGCAGAACGGGAATCCTCCAGCTTTATCAGGGTTGGAGGATTCTTTTTGAAAGAAAACAGCTGCGCAGATGTTGCAGATAAAACGGACAACGGTGAAAGATCATGAAAACATACTTTTCCTTTCAATGGCACATAACAGATGCATGTGACCAGAGGTGCAAGCACTGCTATATTTACTCCGCCGGCGACCATACCTGTATTCTTTCCATGACATGGAAGCAGATGGAAAGCACCTTCTACAACTGCCTTGATTTCTGCGAAGTATATGGAAGAACGCCCTGTTTTTATATTACGGGCGGTGATCCGATCCTGCATCCTGATTTCTGGAAACTGCTTGAACTGATTCACGATCATGCGATCAAGTTCACGATTCTCGGCAATCCGTTTCATCTGAATGACCAGATTTGTCGGGAGCTGAAATGGTATGGCTGTGAGAAGTACCAGCTTTCTCTTGATGGACTCAGGGAAACGCACGATTGGTTCAGAAAGCCAGGCTCTTATGACTGTACCTTAGAGAAGATTGCCTGTCTCAACAAAGCGGGCATACGGAGCGTCATCATGACCACGGTATCCAAAACGAATCGTGTGGAAGTACCAGGAATCATTGATGCGGTCGCGGCGGCGGGGGTGAATGTATTTGCCTTTTCCAGATACGTTCCGAGTGGCGGCGATCTGGATGCGTCCATGACAGCGCAGGAATATCGGGAACTGCTTGCCGTCTGCGATCAGAAGTTCAAAGACTATGCGGAGCAGGGGTGCGATACCTACTTCAACAAAAAGGATCACCTTTGGACGTTGTATGAATACGAGACGGGTGTATTTAAGATTCCACAAAACGCGAAGGATGGTATGATCTACAACGGCTGCAACTGTGGAAACTGTCATATCACCATTCTTCCTTCCGGCGATATCTACGCTTGTCGCAGAGCAGCAGACAGCAAGGTCGGAAATGTTTTTGAAGACCGTCTTGCCGATGTATGGGTGACAAGCATGGAAAGTTATCGGGAATACGAGCGGTTTGGTAAATGTGCGCGATGCAAACTGCTTGCATGGTGCAGGGGCTGCCCTGCCGTGGCAAAGGGGACAAGCGGCAGCTTTTATGCCGAAGATCCGCAGTGTTGGGCAGATGAAAACGGAATACTGTTTCAATAAAAACTCAAGATAAGAAGGATATGCCACATGAAAACAATGAGAGCGATTGTGCTCGATCAGCCGACAACAGCAGAAGACATCGTGTTTTCCAAGGTTGCTGTTCCTGCCGTCAAATCGGGATGGGTGCTTGTAAAGATCAAGGCGTTTGGACTGAACCATTCGGAGCAGATTCTCCGGGAACATGAAATCCTGCGGGATTATATCAAGAAACCCATCATCCCCGGAATTGAATGCGTAGGCGTGATCGAGGATGCGTCCGATACAGACCTGAACGTTGGACAAAAGGTAGTCGCCCTTATGGGCGGCATGGGGAGAAGTTTTGACGGCAGCTATGCCGAATATGCACTTTTGCCGCGGCATCATGTGTTTCCGGTCGATACGGAAATGAGCTGGATCGAGATGGGTGCTGTTCCTGAAACCTACTATACCGCATGGGGATCGCTGATGCAGCGTCTGCAGCTGAAGTGTGATGATACGCTTCTGATCCGCGGCGCAAGCTGCGCTCTGGGGTTTGCTGCCATACAAATGGCAAAGGCACTTGGCTGTAAAATCATCGCAACCACACACCGGGTCAAACACCTGCATTTGCTCCAGGAAGGCGGTGCGGATGAATCTGTCCTTGACGATGGAGAGATCGCCGGCAAGGTTCGTGGAGCAACGAAGGCACTGGAACTGATTGGTTGCAAAACATTATTTGATACGATGCGGTCGGTAGAACCCGGCGGCATCATTTGTCATACCGGCGTTCTTGGAAATGTGTTTGCATTCCAGAGCTTTTCGCCGCTGAATCACATACCAAATGGCGTATATCTGACCGGGTTTCACTCGAATTATCCAACGGATGATGATTTGAGGGACATTTTCAGTTTTATAGACAAGTATAACTTAAAGCCGCTCACCGGAGCGGTATATCGCTTCGACGACATCAGGCAGGCGCTGATTGACCTTGATGGACATAAAGTGCAGGGAAAAATTGTCATCTGCATGGAGTAATGTGGATACATGAACGCGAATACGAAATCAGGCATTTCTCTTCATCTCGAATGAAGGAATCTCGATCATAGAGAACGCAGCGCGGATGGGGCTTCCTGTTCCTCAGAAATTGCAGGACATGATGCACAGCCTTAAAAATCAGTAGGATACATAACAACGTCAATGCCCGGCGGCTTACCGTCGGGTTATTTTTTTACTTTTTGGGTGACCACAAGAACCGTTTTTGTCTGCTGCTTCATGAAGGGAGATGTTGAAATGAGCAAGGAAGATGGACTTCGGGAAATGACGTATCAGATGGTGATGCGTGCTTCATGGAAAATGCTGCAGAGCGGGCTTTTGTCAGAGGACGAATATCTCGAATTTGAAGCGAAAATGCGCGAGAAATATCGTCCCGTCATCGGGCTTCTATTTTCAGATATTGACTTGCTATCGTGTGGATAGTACGGGAATACGGGAGTGGAAAGGAGGGACTAGCATGAAGATACGAAGAGTTAAACCAAACCCTATATTGCAGAAAAAGCTGCGTGTGGCTGCTTATGCCAGAGTATCTGTGGACACGCTTCACCACTCCCTTGCGGCGCAGGTAAGTTACTACAGCAGCCTCATTCAGAAGAACCCTGCATGGGAATACGCAGGAGTGTACGCAGACGAAGGAATCACAGGCACAAGTACCGCGCATCGGACGGAGTTCAAGCGGCTGATCGCGGACTGCAACGCCGGGAAGATCGATTTGGTGCTTGTCAAAAGCATCAGCCGTTTTGCCAGAGATACCGTGGATTGCCTTCATACCGTTC
>ERZ772940.168-NODE-168-length-36130-cov-4.61796_pt1 | contig 36130 bp, 37 predicted proteins | sample MGYA00511682_ERZ772940 | MGnify/ENA primary metagenome ERZ772940 (study PRJEB29015, sample SAMEA2737922) | human oral metagenome | biome: human oral; feature: human-associated habitat; material: dental | place: China | collected 2031 ... | reverse complement strand
AGCTAGCTACTTACATAGCTAGCTAGCTTTACGAACATTAATATACTTAAAAAAGAAAGTCAGAAACTTAGCATAGATAGGTAAGTTAATTACCTTATCTCTACCATAAAACTTAAACAAAAAATGTAGTAAATCTAAAGATAACATATATTTAACATCTATAGAGGGGTTACCTAGTATGTTACCAAATCCAGAATAAACAACAATAAATAAAGTATTAGTAGTTGGTACTGCCTTATATATATCGTTTTTATTCAGTAGAACTTGCTTAATATCGTTGCTATTGCTTAAAGCAGCTAGTACTCTAGATGTAGTCTCTCTTATATTAGCATAACCATCTGGTCTAAGTTTAGCCTCGAAGCTAGCATAACATAGGCCATTGATATCGTCTACACTAGCCTTATCAGACTCTAACCCATATTCGTTAATAAGGTATTTACTCATAAGGCTATTAAGCATAGCTAGGTCATCTACATCATATTTACTAAGGTTCTCGTTGAACCATTTACCTAACTTATCATACTCCTCTATTCTAAAACATCTATCTAATAGATAGCCATCTAGTGTATCTAAGCTCATACCTTTAGACTCTATGGCTTTAACTATATAGTCCTGGATAAATACAACATTGACGAACTTATTAAACTCGTCATTACCATAGTTGTAAGTAAGCATATACTAACTCCTTATTCTTAAGTAAAATAAACATATCATATACACCTAGAACCCTAGGTTCTAGGCTTATATATGGAAATATCACAGAAGCTGCCTTACTTTGAGCTACTAATCGTAGTTTTACTAAATATATCTAGACATGAAAGGATAACCATACATAGATATGAACCCTATAGATGTATATATCAAATTGATAACTCTGTTATATAGAGAGTCTTTGTTACAAGATGAGAGTAATACCGATAATAGTAAGGATCTAGTTAAGACTATCCTTAATCTTAATAGGAATAAGAAATGGAATAACTTAGAAGGTGAAGAGTCTAACGCTTTGACCAACCTTAAGAAGTTAATATTAAGCTTTGCAGAGGATCTAGGTAGCTATGATAAAGAGATGTTAATAGAGTCTTTATCCATTATACTTAAAGAACAACCTACTACCTTAGAGATAGCTAAGAACGCTCTTAACCAAGAGATGTCTATAGCTGGTCTTAAGAACTCTATAGTTGCATTACGTAAGTTTTGTAATAACTACTATAGAGATACTAATATAGAAAATGTTATACTTCAAGCAGCTAGAGATATAAGATCTAATAACTTAGGGGATAAGACTAAGCAAGAGTTAGCTAACGATCTTATAGTTAACTTAGAGTCTTTATCTATGCGTACTAAGGGTAAAGATGAAGGCGTGGTGGCTGAGTTAGATATAGCAGATGAGAACGAGGTATCTAATATATTTAAGACTGTTAAAGACCAGGCTACTGGTGATATTAAACTTAAGACTGGTTGGAAACAACTTAATACTATGCTCCAAGGTGGCCTAAAACGGGGAGAATGCGTGGTTGTTAATGCGTTGCAGCATAAATATAAGTCTGGGTTTACACAATCTATATTTATGCAAATAGCCATGCATAACGTACCAGTATTAACAGATAAGAATAAGAAGCCATTGCTTATCTATATATCGTTAGAAGATAACGCAGAGGTATTTACAGAGTTTATGTATAGATACCTATATTATAACGAGTTTGATAAGATACCCGATATAGCTAATGTCTCTGGTAAGGATGTGGCTGATTATATAAAGGATAAGCTAACCGTTAATGGCTATAATATAAAAATGCTTAGAGTTAATCCATCAGAGTGGACATATAAGCATGTTATTAATAAGGTGTTAGAATATGAAGCGGAGGGGTATGAAGTGCATGCCTTATTCATAGACTATCTAGGTAAGTTATCTACAGAGGGTTGTATAAACACAGGTCCAACTGGAACTAACTATAGAGATCTATGGACACGTATGTATAACTTCTTCTCTGCTAAGAAGATATTATTCCTATCGCCATGGCAGATATCTACAGATGGCAAGGCTTTAATCCGTAATGGTGTGCCAGACGCTAACTTTGTAAAAGAGATAGTAGGTAAGGGTTATACAGAGTTATCTAAACAGATAGATCAGGTAGTAGACCTTGAGTTATATATACATATAGCTAGAGTTAATAGGAAGCCTTACCTTACTGTCCAAAGAGGTAAACATAGAACGCCTGGTATACTAGATGAAGATAAGATGTACTTCATGCTTCCATTCCCATATCATGCACCTATAAAAGAGAACCTTAATGACCCAGATGATCCAGTAGACCCTATGTTAAATATAGAAACAGATAATGATGGATTTGATTTTGCATAATTAGACTAAAAAAAAGAATATAGCTTAGAGGTAACCTGCTATAGGTTACCTCTAAGCGTTGTGTTATGCCACCTTGGTTATTCTGGAAGATACTATCGCATTTGGCTTATGTATAAGATCCTTAAAATATAACCTAGGATACCTAGCATCACGTACTACAGTTGTACGCACTACTTCAGAACCAAAGGATACATTTACAACATCGCCTTCGAATAGTTCTACACCGTTTACATCCCTTTTCCCTAAGCTAATCTTAACATCCATAGGGTTATCACCGTTATCTACGAAGGTATAGTGGATTTTACCAGTATTATCCTTAACCCTAAACTTTGTTCTTAGTTTACTATTGTAATATGCCTCATACACTGCTTGTAGCCTACGATCAGCATGCTTATACAAAGGCTGTTTAAAGGTGTAGTAATCCACCCAAACCATGCATGGGAATTGATATCCTATATCTGTATGTACTCTTTCTATAGATGCTATATCATTTTTATTCCACTTCCTAATGATAATATCAGCTCTGCCAGGCTCTCTACCATCGAAACGTAATGAGCCATCCTCTAGGACTTCACATCTGAATACATTAGTATCTAGGTCATCTTTCTCACGCCATTGACGCTCTTCTGCACCATATCTGATTGTTCTTACGATCTCTTCATTAGCCCACTCTTTTAGAGTCTCATATTCTCTAGATCTCATCTCTTTATCCTTATCTTACTATCAAATGCTGTATTCCCAGCCGCAGTTTAAAGCTTCTAACGTATCAAACGCTAAAGCTAAGCCATCCTCATACTCTTCGTTAATTATAGTTTTCTTAGGTAATTTACCTATAAACTCTTGATTAGGTAAAGTTCCTTCAGGATCCACTATGAACCTACAACCATGATCTAACCTAGCTATACCCATTGGCAACCTAGCAAAGCTTAAATCATCTTCTTCAGAGCCACTAACAGTGACCAACACATATTCCAAACCATCTATTTTCATCGTTCTCATATCTAGCTCCTTATGCTGTTTGAGATTACAGATACCTTAACCTATATGTTAACATATAGGCAACTATTGTTTCCATTCTACGAACACCTATTAGCTCTATAACTGAGCTTACTCATGGCATCATACGCATGCAATGTTTTAGCGTACTCGGTCGTGTTTAGGTCTCCTTTCGTAGAAGTACGTAAGCAAGTAGAGATTAATATACCTTTACTTGCTTACCATATTTATTATATGTGTTTGAAAAAGATTTCAAACACATAACGCCCGAGCGTAGCATAGCTAACGAGGGATATGTGTTTGATTTTTAATCCAACCACATATCTTTCGTTAGAATTAATAAAAAAAACATAGGATAGAGTATAGGTATATACCTATACTCTATCCTTTTGTTGTCATTTTCTTTCCTAACCTAAAAGACTCTACATAGTGTTCTATAATTGAACTTAACTGTGTAACTTTGTATCTACATAACCACAGATAGCATAAATAGCTACTATGGAGAGTAAAACAAAGCTCAACCCTATTAGATCGTAAATGTCTAACATGGTTAGTTCCTTTGGGTAAATGTGTAAGTAGATATGGTATCTTTGTTATCTATGCCGTATTTACTTACCATTATTATAATATATGTTTAAGATTTATCTCAACCACATAAAAAAATAACATTAGCTAGAGTATAGGGCTATACCTATACTCTAGCTTTATATCGCCATGATATTCCTAAATTAGGATTTCTGCTATGTTTTATAAGTGAACTTAGCTATGAAATCTTATGGGCCGAATCTTAAGTATAGCTAAGTTAGTATTTCCATGTGTAAGCAGGTATATTGGTAATAATATTACCTGCTTATTTACATTATCTTACATAAAAAAACTAATAGCTAGACTACCCTTATCTTAGGGTAGTCTAGCTTATATTCGTCTCTTGCTTCCATCGAGAGGAACTAAATGATACCAGTAGAGTACTAGGCATATTGACCTAGTACTCTACCTATTTTTATTACCATTATACATACCTTGTCGTTACATCATATGCTACGTCATATGCGATATCATAGCCTTGCACATCATTATTATTTAGTTTAACCTTACCTTTCTTCTTAACGATGTTCTTAGCTCTAAGTACAACCTTGATACTTGCATCATTTAGTTTAGTATCACTCCTGGGTAACCTCCTATCAAGCCTTATGCTTGTATTAGAGGCATAAGCTATACCTGTCTTAGGTATATCGAAGTATCCCTTATATTTACCAGCTTTAACTAAGCTAGCAACATATTTACCTTTACCATAGGCATTACTAACATCTATAGTAGCTACCATAGGTTTACGTTGTATATATAGTTTAACTACCTTAGAACGTATAAGTACGTCCTTAGCATAAGCTTGTGCCCTCTTGATAGAAGGTCCTCTACCACCACCATTATACCTAGCTAGGATATTAGACATAGATCTCCCATTCTTATCCCAGTGCTTAAGAGCCTCTACTGCTAGGTAGGTATTAAAATCAAGATCATAGGTTAGTGTATCTTTCAGGGGGTGGGCATTATTTCCTTTCTTAACTTTAATACCTAACATACCACCAGCCGTTTTAAGCTGTACTTGATACACGCCGAAGCTACCACTATAACCATCTTTAGAGTTGATAACTTTCTTACCAAAACCAGACTCCTTCCAGGCTATAGCTGGTAATACATCATAGCCAGTATCCTGCCCAGTTACATAGCCATGTAGTAATACTAATTTCTGCTTATCCGATAGGTTATCTAACTCTCTCATAAGCTTAGCCTCATACTTGGTTAATCCTGCATATAGGCTTTTATCCATAGGCGTAGACGCCGCCTTACCGAACACGAATGTGGCCGATATGATTACCATAAGTAATACTCGTAGCATACTCTGTTCCTTCCTATAGCCCTAAAGGATAATGATAGGTGCTATATCCTTCGCTTGTTATCTATCGATAACTACGTTCAGGTGCTATATGTCATTGTAGTCAAAATGTAAAATAGAAAATGTCACCTAGCTAGGCAACATAAAAGAAAATACACGCACATGAGTTACCATGTGCGTGTACGCAATTAAAGGACTTATAGCCTGGTTGAACGAATAAAGACCAGGCATATTAAAATGCATAGTGGTAGAGTGGATCAAAAATGTCAAAAAGTATCTCTACTACTATATAAGAACTTAAGGTATATATCTCTGTTCCGCTGTGTAAGATACCCTAAGTTCAGCTAAGGCCCTACTCAGATTTTTCTTGGTTATCTCTATCCTTCTCCATAAGATAAAACTTATATAACATAGCACCCATAAGTACTATGTATATAACAGCCATAATAACCATCTGTGTTAGATACATAGGTATAGACATAAGATTTACCTCCCCTCTCTATAGCCATGGGATATCTCCCATCGATCATATTTACGCCAAGCATCGTCACTGTCTAGCCACTCGGTAGCTATTCTTTTCCATCTGCGTATAGTAGAGAACTTCTCTTGGTTAGGATCTACTATATCGTCAGGTACTTCGAACACTATATTCCAAACCTGTACACCATCTGATAGCATATACGCCATATGTCTCTTAGGTTTCATAACAGCGGATAGCTCTATTAATGGTGGGTTAGTCTCTGGTACATCTGCTAATAACCCATCCTTCATATCCCTTAGAGTAAAGCACTCGTTGTTATCTATACTTATGATGCCATATAGAATAATAGCCTTATAGAACTCCCAGCTTAACCATCCAACAGGTATATCTTGCAGCGTGTTATCATCGCTTCGATACTTCATATGCCCTATCGCTAAACTGTTACGTAGATTATCTTCATCATCGCTATCATAGCCAGTATCTCCTATGGTATAAAACGTCTCTATGGATCGAGTACCATCTGGTTCTATAAGATGGTTATAGTGCTTAAATACTAATGCTGTAAACTCAACATCTAGTGGACCAGTACTTATAAACTCTAGCTGGTAAGGCTCCTTTATACCATTATCAGTTACTATAGCTTTACTTATCCTAGTAATATCACAGGTTACATCACTGTCATTAAGATAGCTAAGTAACTTACCTTGGTGTACATTCATCTTTATTCTCCTTATAGTATAGATAGGATAGTATATACTATTTTATCCTATCCTTATTACTTTCTAGCCATTGATCAAATAGTCTCCATGCTGGCATATAGGTATCTGTATATAGTCCTAGTCTTTCTTCGTTAATGACCTTCCTGATAGGGCTACCTGGTAGGCTATAGCCTTCAAATACTAAGCTATATAGGTGTATACCATCGCATATGCTATATATCTTCTTATAGCCATTGCTATGCCCACGTTCATTAACATAGATAGATTGCTTATCGTTATATCTTAAAGATATATATCTATCACCTGGTAATCTATACAAGCACTGATAAGCTAACTTAGGTATAAAAGCATCACTAAGATCATCTTTAGTTACAGATACTTTCATACCCTTACTACCAGGTGGTGTAAAGTCTAGCTGTATGATATCATAGCTAGGCGTATTACCGGTATAAGATCCTATACGATAGTATGTTTCTAAGATACCGTCGTTAAAGACGTCTCTGCATGCACTATACACCTTATAAGCATCTATCCATATCTTAGAGCTTACCTCACCTTTAGTATTTATTACTATGGTACAAGGATCTACATAAGCTGGCGAGTTAACAACCGAGACTTTGATACTATGGCTATTTCTTACTACGTTTATATCTAGTTCAGCTGTACTAAACATAGATAGTAGTCTTGTTTCGAATATAAGTGTATTATTTTCAGTTTCCATATTATATTATACCTCCCTAACGTATCAGCCATGGTATAATATACATGTCTAGATAAAGAAATATTACTCTATATCAGTAGGATCCTTACCTAGCGCTATCTTATTAGCTACTATATCCCACGCTTGAAGTATAGCCATCTTCTCAGATGCTTCTAAGCTAGGCATATCATTACTATCTGAATAATATTTAACATATACGTTATGCTCTTTATCCTCTTGTAGTACTCCATCCATAACCTGCATATACTCAGATCTATCTTCCTTATAAGTATCAGGCTCTATGTTAAAATATGTATCTGAAAAACCATCTATCATATTCTGCTTATATAGGTTAGATACCTCTGGATAGGCCATGATATAACGTTGCATATATAGGTTAGGATGGTAGTTATCCATACTATAATACTCTATAGTGGATTCGTTAATAGAGTTACCACTACTATATAGCAATGCTTTAGCTGCATTAATAGCAGCTGAATTATTAAACCTATTATACATATTCTGTACACCAGTTGTAAATGTATTAATAGCACCTTTAGTAGCTTCCATAACCCTACTTACATTAGTCTGTAGATACTCGATTAAAGATGGATCTGGTGTTCCATATAGCAGTGCGTTACTAGCAAGATCACCGCCATTGATTACTCTAGCTTGCATATACCTATATTCTCCTTTCTATATTTATTTATACTATCTAGTAAATGATATATGCTCGTAAATGTTTAAGAACACAACCTATCCTATCGATAACTAACTTAGGTAAGCATACGATGCTTGACATATATATCTATATAGGAGTTAATAAGATATGACTAATGTAAATAAAACAGATGTAAAGGATACTGAGTCTAAGTTTAGGGTATACGCTAAAGGATATGTATCTGAGGATAAGAAACAGGATGAATGGTATGTTAATATCTACCCTATAGAGACCTTACCTAATGAAAGTGGAGATCTAAGGGCTAATACAGAGGAGCAAGCACAAACTACTGATGTTGATGGTAACAAGTCTGATACTACGGTTAAGAAGGGTAAGAATATAACAGCTAGATGGTTAGGTTTATCTCAGTCTGGTAGAGTAACACCGCCTAATGTATGTAAAGGTGAAGAGGTTTATATCTATAACTTTGCAGGCACTGATAAATACTACTGGGACACTATAGCTACAGAGTTTGATAGGCGTAAGTTAGAAAAGATCATGTGGGCTATTAATGGCACACCTAAGATAGGTAACACTGACTTTAAGAATATGTATTACTTTACTATGGATACCTTTAACTCTATGGTAAGATTACATACTAGCAATGCTAATCAAGAGCATTGCACATATGATCTTACCTTTGATACTAAAAACGGTATAACTACATTAGAGGATAGCAAGGGTAATTATATACAACTGCATTCTGCTAATAACGAGGTTAATATTAAGACGAATGCGAAGGTTAATACCCAGACTAAAGACACCAATATGAATAGTTCTCAGAACCTTACCGTAAGCACAGGACAAGCTACGAGAATGAGCTCTAACACTACTAATATTAATAGCAGCAGTACAACAGCTCTTAAGTCATCAGGATGTACTATAACCTCGAATGGCATAGAGCTATATACTACGCTTATGGAGCTATGTGACGCGTTAACTAGCTGGTTAGGTACAGATGACTATAAAGGATCAACAGTAAGGAATCAAGGTAGCTTTGATAGTAAGGTCAACAGTATAAAGAGTAAGTTTTCTACTATGAAGGGATGATTAGATAAAAAAAAAGAATAGAGAGAGTAGAGCAACTATAGCTCTACTCTCTCTTATATCTTATTTACGCCTATAAATACAAGCTATATCGTTGCTAGGGCATAATTTAGTATACCCATATGCTTTCATAGTTCTATCTGAGCTACCAGACCCTAACAGGTAAGCCATAACTATAACGGATATAGTTAGGACTATACCTACTATTAGCTGGTCGTACTCTTCTGTGTTACTAAACACCGACATCCTAGTCACCTTCTTCTTGGATGTATGGTGCGTTAGGGTTAGCCTTAACTCTATCAGCTAGCTCTTGCTTAGTGGCTAGCCTTAGTACCGCAGAGTACTTCATGTCTAGCTCATTTTGCTTGGTAGCTATGAGATCTAGCATCTTAGCTATATAGATAAGCTTCTGGTCTGTGTTCATACCAGCTAGCTGCTTATCGTTTAGGTTAGGTATTTTCATAACCTCTCGATCGCTATTAAGGCTAGAAATAGCAGATGATTTATTCATCTGTTGCTCAGCTGTATCATTATCCCATATACAACTGTCTAACCCGTTATCTAGCTGAGCACCATTATACAAGAAGTCATATGCTTGCTTAACAGTAAGCTTACTGCAAGGAACGCTATCAACTCCATTATGAACATTTTGGCTATAGCCACTAGCCATAGCAACACTAGCTACTATACTTAATCCTAAGATTAACTTTTTCATCTCTATTCTCCTTAAAAGTAGATGTTTTACTTCTATTAGCTTTATACCTATCTACGTATAGATATATAGTATAAAGCAACACTATCTCTTGTTATTAGCATAATCCATTAACACATCTATATGCAGCGTATATATCTGCTATATTTTTACATAACTCCGCAAGACCATAGGTATTAGCTTCTTCTTCTATTTTATCTGTGCCTATAGCATGGTAGATACTATCAGAGCCCTCTAAGGTTAAGGTAACACCATCCTTAGGGAATGGATCACCTGGAGGTATAGTTAGATCATAGGTATAATTACCATCAGATAGCTTACCTTCTAGTGCTGCATAGCCTTCCTTGGCAAAAACATTACTAAGATCAAATGGTACCCTAGTAGGATCATTTAGATAACCTAGTAGCACTAACTTTAACTCAGCGACTAATGCAGTTCTTACATCCTTCTCCATAGCCTTCGGATATACCTGGTGCATTGATTCCTTAGGTTCATCATCTTCTAGGATTGAACATAACCTATGATACGTAGTTAACTCTTTCGTTAAAGATTGTATCTTAGTGTCTAAATACTTAATTGTCTCATCCTTACGTGTAGGATCCAACAACGTCTTAATTACTTCCGCTATATCTTTCATATCTTCTCCTTACCTATTTCATTTAGGTTATATCTTTTCTTACCTTTAGGTCTATAGGTAGTAGGCATAACACCCATAGACCATTTAGTACCTATCTCAAACTCGCCGTTAACATACTTGCTTATCATAAGGTTAACTTTCTCTTTTATATCAGAGTCTTGCTCTATAACCATCCAGCACATAGGAGGTATCTTAAGTACTACTCCGTTATGTCTTATGGATATAGACATACAGAGATACCTATACTCTAAGTAAGATACATCTCTTACTTCTAGATAGTAACTATAACCACATGCTGATTTACCATAGGTGTTATGTAAGTTCCTATGTGGAGTTATAACTAAACCCTTTAACGCATCCATAAGCGTATAAGCTACGTTATACCTCTCCTTGATAGGAACATATAGACTAGATGCTAACATCTGGTCAACTTCTAACCTAGGTATGGTAGTCTCTATAACCTTATACCAAGTGGCTCTTTTATCCTTACCTCTCATCATCTCTAGACTCGCTAGCTAGAGTAGTTACGCTCTGTATGATCCTACTACTTATCTTATTATTAGAGTTAAGCTCAGCTCTTATATCCTCTACATGCTTAGCTATAGCTTTAGATAGGCTTTGAAATCTTGGTTCTAATGCATTTACATCTGTTATTAGCTCTACTTGTGATATGCCTTGCATATCGAAGTCATATGGCTTAGTAGGGCTAGTAGATGTTAATCTAACCCTTATCATGTTTGGGTCATATTTATTACCATATGGCATCTCTACCATATATCTACTGCTGTCATTAGCAGATATCTCACCTCCAAATCTTATCTTATCGTTGTCTAGCATAAGATCAGTATTTTTACTTAAAGACCTTGGGTTACTTATATAGTCTTTAAGTATACCACGTACTACTATCATAGCTAGGTATAACCTTATCTCAGAGGTCTCAGCACTATTACCACTGGTTAAGCCAGTTAGTAAATCTTTATACCTATCCCTCTCTATCTCTAGCTGTAGCACTTTATCTTCTAGATAAGCTATAAGTTTACTTCTATATTCTGGTTCTAATAATTGTTCTATCACACCAGCTATATCTCTTTCCTCTACCATATCATATCTCCTTATAGGTTATTATTATCTATTTTATCTTTAAGAGATTTTACTACCTTATATAGTTGTGGGAACTCTCTTTTTAGTCTATCCTCACCAGCGGCTGTTACATCCTTAGTGCCATTATTATACTCCACGGTGATCATAGTCATCATGTCGTTAAAGATACTAACGCTATACTTGGTAGCTGATGTTAATGGCCCACTTATAAAGATGTGTCCAGTGTTATCCACCTCTGGTTTTATACTAGATACCTTATATAGTATCTGCTCTAGACCTGTTATTATTAGCCCCATATATCTAGGACTTACTTCATTCTCGCTCATAGTTTATATCCTTTCTCCACCATCAAGATCTCTTGTATGGTATTAACTAGCTCTAGAGCAGATGCTGCGTCTATAGCAACTAGATCGTTCATACGTAGCGTATAGATATCAATATCCTTAAATAGGATGGTTATCTTACTATCATTAGTTTCATTCACCCTGGATATATGGTAACTCCAGTACTTACCTATTAGACCATATATCTTTAGATCATCTAGCTTAGCATTATACTCAACCCGTATATTAGCATCAGGTTGATATACCTTAGATATATCATCTAGTAGCTCAGCTAGTAAGATACCTAAGTTAACCATACCAGTATCATAGTTCTTAGTTGTAAATCTATCTACCATGGTAAGAGGTCATTCCTTATCATCTAGTTTAGCTAAGCAAGCATCTATAGCATTGTCTAAGATAGATACACTATTACCACATAATGGTAACAAGCTAGAGAACCTACCTTGAAAGATAGTATTGCCATCTTGAGATAAGAAGAACATTCTATCATCGTTAGGACTAACTACTATCTTATAGTCGTAGTTCTTATTAATCACGCCTGTGAATGTATATACGATATTTACGATACCTTCACGTTGTAATAAGGCGTTAGGTATGTCTTGAGCTACTAGCTCAACAGCCTGATGGATGGTAAATGACATAAGTACTCCTTATATGTAATTTATTAGTTAATTAAGATCAATCTTTAATCTGATAACAGGTAAAACTGTTATCAAAACATGCGGTGCGAGTAGAAAAGGGAAATATAAAATCTAAAAAGTTAAATTAGTCTAAGAACATTATATGCTATTTAGACTTAGTTTTATTTTGTAGTATAGCTATACCATGCGACATAAGCATTTTCTCATGTCTACATAGTATACGGTATATGGATGCTAGTCTTATGCCAATGGTAGCAATAAGCGCAACTAGAACAATGATTGTAACTCCCATTAATGTTGTTAACATATTTTATCCTTAATATTTTATTTATAAATAAAACAATAAATATAAAATACTCGCACCGTTGAACTAAGTAGTCTTAGATATCTAATTATACCTTTAACTATCTAGTTCTAAAATATGATATGTGCCTGATTTTCATTGCAAGCACACATAGGTAGCGCACCGTCGATTAATAAAAAAAAAGAGGCAGCAGTGGTGTAAGGATTATCCTTATACCACTGTATTGTTTTACTCCCTTTTAAGGTCTGTTAGTTGTTTAAACAGCTCGTTATATTTATCGCACATAGAGCTGTGTAACATACAAAATAAACCGGCCATAACGATAATGACAACAAAAGCACAAAGCATAGTAAAAGCCATATAACTGAGCATAGCATGCTCCTTAAAATTGAGCTAGAAGTATACTACCAGTTATACTTCTGCATGAACTAGAGTGACTGTTAGGTATAATGCTGGTAGATTGCTCTAGTTCTAGATTATGATATATGGTTCAATTTTATTCTAACCATATAGCGATATATTTAATAAAAAAAAGATAGGCAGTAGTAGATAGGATACCCTATCTACTACTGTTCCTATTTACATTGTTCCTTTATGCCAGCGATGTTGTACTATCTCTTGTCCTTTATTCTATCCTTGATAGCTTGCTTAATTGTTTAGCCAGTTAGTATGTTTACCAACTGCTAAAGCCTGTGACATGATCATATATTCATGTCGTTTAACGATGCCTTGCAATGAGCTTATCTGTATACGTAAGCACACTACATAGGCTACTAAACATATAACTGCTATAATTAATGCTAGTAACATGGCTGTCAACCTCCTTCCATATATATTTTGTATATGGCGAAACAGATACCAGATAGATGCATCGCTGTACATCTACCTGGTTCTAGATTATAATATATGTTTAAGATTTAACCAGAACACATAACTATAAAGAGCATATAAGATAGCTAGACTACCCTTGTTATGGGGTAGTCTAGCTTATATATGTTTGTTCCTTTAATAATTAATCCATGCCCTCTACAGCATCATGCAGATCTGCTACAGACCCTATAACAAATACGTTACAATCATATTCCTTCTTAACAGCTTCATCATCTGCTAAGATAAACACCATAAGACCATCTGGAGACATACTATAATCTAATTCTGTAACTGGCTTACCATCCTTACGATGTGTCATGACTAAAAACGATGGTTTAAACCCATCACCCCTTGCATGCATATTAAGGTGTACAGTGTCCCAGTGTTTATTATCATAGTCTTCCCTTTTTTCATTCCACCATTCAGCACCAGCCTTCTTCTGGAACTGCTTACGTATACATATAGTATTACCAACAGACGATTCAACACTACCAACCTTTAACGTCTCTTTGATAGTATTAGTAAGGGTTGATTTATTAACTACGCTGCTCATAGCAGATGTTAGTGCATTAGCTGCCGTTTCTTTAACCTTTTTAAGCCCTTCTTCTAATTCTTGCTTAGTAGCTAAGCTTTTAGTAGCTTCTGTTAACTTAGCATCTACCTCTACAGATTTTATATATAACTTAAGCTTGTTATCTATTTGCTCTGCGGATGGATAACCTTGTAGTACAGTTTGAAGATAGTTGCTAGTTGGATAGTTAGTTAACTTAAGATTAAGATCTGTTTTCTTAACATACTCATCTAGGTTAGTACTACCTAGTCCAGCTTTACTTATCTTCTCATCTACGTATACCTTAGTAGCATATGGCTCTAGTGCAGTGTTCATAGCTTTACTTATATCAGCCGTCTTAACATAAGACTCTAATGCTTTAGTAACATTAGTATTAGCTTGGTTAAGTATAGCATTAGTATCGATGGACTCTACCTTAGAAGATAGGGTTGATATCTTAGTCGTATTCTCACTAACAGCATTTCTTAACGTAGTTATAGTCTCTGTGTTAATACTAGCCTTAAAAGCAGCCATCTCATTCTTAACATTATCTACAAGAGACTTAACTCTACGTACGTCATCTTGTACAGATGTTATTTCAGTACTTATATTAGCTAACTTAGCAAAGTCTACATTCTTAGTATTATAATTAATAGTATCCACGCCTTGTTGAGCTTTCTCAGCAGCTACTCTAACCTCTTCATATCTAGTCCATAGATTATTACACTTAGCTGTTAAGGTAGATATTTCATTATCATAATTCTTACCAGGCTGAGATGGTTCTGGTATCTTCTTCTTAAGCTCTTCTATCTCTTTAGTAAGCAACTCTATTTGCTTCTTAAGTTCAGATAGATTAACCTCTTTACTATCATAGAGGTCTAACCTCTTATACCAGTTAAGGAATATCTCTTCTAGATTAACTACAGGATATCTATATCTAACACCAGATATAGCATACTCTACTGCGTCTAAGAAGCCATAGACTAAAAGATCCATCTCTACTCTATTACTATTTAACCTATTAAGATTAATATTGTTCTTAACGCCATTAACATATACATGGAACACATATCTACCATCTAGTCTAGACTCACTATCCCCTAGGATAGTAGTGGATGGATTTCTTACAGTAACACCTTTTAGATTAAATATTATCTTAGGGTTATCTACTAAAGTAAAACTATAATCAAATCTTACTAACTCCTCCATATCGCCATTAGCATTACTATTATAAAACTTATAACCATTATTTATGCATTTCCAAGTAGTACCTTCCTTCTTATCTACTATGTATTGCTTAAATAAAGATAATAAGTAGTACCTACTATCCATAGTTAAAGGAACATCATCTTTACCTATGATCTTAAGAACCTTACCTTCGCTATCTACTACTATCTTAGTTCCATCTGGTTGTGTTAGTATAAACGATCCATCTGGTCTATCTGGTGCTATAGGTGGAGCTACAGGTGGCTCAACTGGTTTTTGTGGAATATCCGCTGGCATAACAACTATCTCCTATATATTATCTCTACAGACTATCTGTTCTTATAGGCTGTAGGTAACTTAAAATCAGGGATAATCTGATGTTTTGTTGTCTGATTATTCGAATCTTAATATGCGATAAGGAGATACTACATGGTTAGATTAAGGATACAACCCTTAGATATACCTAATAGTGCTGATCATATAGCTACTGACTGGCAGGTATCTGATAAAATTAACTTTCAAACTAGGCTATTAGAGTCTATGAACGATAGAACTGATCTATTAGTTAAGACATGGACAACTGTACTTGACCCTAGTAAGAAGTATTATGCAAGAGCTAGAGCTCTTATCAATGGTAGGGGCTATACCGTATGGGGTAACTTAGATGTGTTTACTTCATTTACAGGCGATGTAGATGCTGGGTTAGAGGATATACCAACAGCTGTAGCTACACCTAGGGTATCTACTAATAGTAATTATAGTAAACATAGCGTTACGTTATTTACTATTTATGCTAATGGTTTTTCTATTATAGGTAATGCTACTCATACAGCTACTACATGGATCATAGAGAAGCTTGATGGTACTGTTGTATGGGTTAAGGAGTATGATACTATTAATAAAAACTCTATACAGGTAGTAGATATAGTCTTAGAACAAGCAACCTATTATAGGATACGTGTTATTTACCATGCATCAACATTTGATGTATCGCAGGTAGGTTCATGTACTATATATACTCAAGAGGCTAGTGATGAAACATCTCTTAGTATACAACAGCAGATCTACTCTTTTGTACTTACCTTAGATAATGTTCTTAATGTACCTGCTATCACTGGTGTAGAGCATACTGTTAGAATATATACGATAGAAAAGGATGTAAGCAAAGAGGTCTATAAACATAAGACAGCTTCCCCTAACATACCTATACCTGCTAATACCTTAGAAAAGGGATACTACTATGGTATCTTCATAGAGTATGGCAATGGCGATTCTGTATATGCTGGTGTATATACAGCGTTGAATTAATGTAAGAGAGTGAGAATGGAAAGAAAATGGAGCTAGAAATTATTGTAATAGTACTATCAATAGTAGCCTGTGGGATACTCATTGCTAGGAACTATAGGATTACTAAAAAGAATGAGGATATCATATACGATTTTAATAGCGCATATGATTACTTCCTTACTAACTACTACATGTTAAGCTGGACTATGGATGGTAATAGATGTTTTACAGATGTGGATGCCTTGTCTATTAGATTTATAGTATATATGGAAAATGATACTACAGTTATTAACATCATGAAGGTTCATAGCCATGGTGTCATACGTAAAAATACTATAAAGGATAAGCTAGTAGTAGACTTCTTTAGTAAGATATTATCAACCCCTAGATAGGAGGTAAATAATTATGAACCTTACATTTGAACAGAAAGCCACTAGATACTACGAGTATCTACTTAGATTTCTAACTATACAGATCATAGTGCTGTGTATATCTATGGCAGCTATATGTGGGGCATTAGCACGTATGTGGGGGCATGGTGGTAATACGTACTTAGCCTTACTACAGGTTGTAATAGGTATATATGTATTTATCAAGACTATGAATGCTAGAGCGCAACTTCCTAAAGATGATTAAATTAAATAGTAGAGTAGAGGTAGTATAACTACTACCTCTACTCTTACATCTTTTATCGTCCCTTATATATTTAACCTATATAAGCTAATATGACATTACATTTTACTTTAAGGAGTTATCCTATGGATATTAACATTAGAGACGCTATAACAGAGATGTTGAAGCTACAGTATATACATAACAATGAAAGTAACGGTTACATCTGGGTATATGATAGATGTAAGAATGGTAAAGCTATAGACTGGGACCTATGCTTCGATATGGAGCTAGCGGAGTTGCTTAACTCTTATAACTGGAAGCACTGGACATCTCTTATGGGTGTAAAAGATATAAATAATGCTAAGATAGAGATAGTAGATCTATGGCATTTTATCATGTCTAAGGCTATAGCTACCCACGTAGCTTCCCTTATAAATAAAGATCTAGAGGCTATAGAGGGTTATGATAAATCTAAGATAAAATCAGATAGAGATTTACAACCATACTTAGATAAGGTAGCTGTATCCTCAGAAGGCTTTATTAAGAAGGTACTAGATAGCATGCATGAAGTAACCGAGGCATTACAGCTAGATATACTTATACCAGCTCAAATAGCTAAGCTTAAAGAGGCTGAGCTGTATGACTCTGTTATGACTAATGATTTCTTTATAACCATGCTAAAAGATTATGTTAAGCATACATCAGACTTTGATAAGAATAAGTTTGCTATCTATGGTAAGTTTAATACGATCTTAGTATATGCTACATGTCTATATGGCTTTGATCTAAGGGAGCTATATAAACTATATATAGGTAAACTAGCACTTAACGCATTTAGGCAGGAGCATGGCTATCAAGATGGTAGTTATAAGAAGATATGGAATGGTAGAGAAGATAATGCAGTTATGATGGATATAGTAGCACAATGTAGTGGTGGAGAATACACCTTAGATAATGTTAAGAAGATGTTAGAAGAAGAATACTCTAAGACTAAATAAAGATAAGTACTAACCTACCAGTATACCACTATGGTATACTGGTAGGCATATTTGTTTATATCGTTTTATTACTATCGCTACTTAATCTGGTTAATAACATATTTCATCATGGTAGCTGATTCATTTACAAGATGAACTATAGCTATAGCATAGCTTACTTCATTAGCTACATCATATACTATGCTAGATAGATACTTAGTAACTACTTTAGAGCTTTGCATAGAAGGGTTCTTCTGTACTACGTCTAATAATGTCTTAACCTTAGCAGATAGAGCTTCTAGTTTAATATTTAGATTCTTAAGGAACTCTAATGTTAGACCATCACCAGCTATAGCTATGTTATCAACTACCGTTATTAAAGATGATAGGTTAGGCACCATACTCTTAAACTTAGTAGTATCTGCAAATAGCTTATCGTCTATAACAGAATTAAGCATGGCATAGTACTGCTCAGCTCTAGCTTTAATCTCATCGCCTGCTTTAGTATCTACATAGCTAGCAATGCGATAACCCTCATCTCCTAGGTATCTACCAACTACACTATCAGCTTCATCCACATCTTTATATATGTTCTCTTTTATAGATAGAACTATATCTGCTAATTTAGTAGATAGCTCTAAGTAATCAACTTTAAGACCAGGTATAGTTGGATAACTCTTTTCTGCATAGTTATCATATTTTAGATACTCTGCAGTAGAGGCTAAGCTACTTTTAAGAGCTATTAGGTGTTTTATCTCTGTGTTATACTCACCCTTACCTACTCTTACCGTAGGTAATGTATCTGAGCTTATTTTACCTATAATATTAGATAGACTAGTAAATTTCCTTAGAAAAAAGTTCTTTAACCCGCTTAGATATGTATCTAATCCTTCCATAGATATTCTTAGTCTATCTTCATAATCGTCTATATCCTTAAACATAACATTACGTTCATGTAGTATATTCTTACTCATCTACTTACTCCTCCTTATTGTTTAATACTTCTTTATACTTACGCTTCATCTCTGCGTTATGCTCCCTTATAAGGGCTAATGCTTTCTTATGTAGCCTTAAGCATTTTATCAACTTGATAGTAGGCTCTCCACCCTTACCAGAGAACTCACATTTGATATTAGGTACCTCGTATATGATAGGGGTTTTAACTATCTTAGTCTCTGTCTTAGTTATGATCGTAGGCTGAGCTACCGATGGTTGTTGTTTATTATTACATCCTACTAAGAATATAGTTAGTAAACATATAAGTAATGTATTAAAGATCTTCATATTTCATCCTCGATATCTTCTCATTTAGCTTAAGCAGATCTTCACAACTGTCAAGCTTATCATAGTCTATGACATCCTTAACGTCTGCCCTCTTAGACCACTCCTCTAACTCTTTAGATAAGTTAGTGTTCTTAGCTTGTAAGTCATTAACTAAATTATTAGCCTCTGCTATAGCTTTTTCTAACTCAGCTCTATTAGCCTTCTCAGTAGCTTCCTTAACATTAGATACCATAAGAGCTTCATTAAGAGATTTGATAGTAGCATTAGCCTCTACTAACTTAGACTCATAGCTAGCTACTGTATCTTTAAGTTTAGAGTTAAGACTATAGATCTTATAGCTAAAAAATGCTACTATAAGTAATACTACACCACCTACTATGTATAATCTACTAAACATAGTTTATATACCTCCCTATACATATATCTTAAACATAGAACATGTCAATACCTCTTATAGCCTAGGTATGATAACCATAGGCTTAAAGAGTATAGATCATGTGGATTTTTCACTAATAACCACTGTAGCTAGGCATCCTAGCTTAGCTGATTTTCGAACAGGATAGCTAATATACATGGCTATCTTGTTATATAAATAAGTAAATACACACTTAAGAAGGAGATAAGATATCATGGTTCTACTACAGATTCGAGAGTTTAAATCTATGGCTGGTATAGATCAGATAGCTACTACTTGGGAGATAGCATCTGATCACAACTTTAATACCATCTTAGAGTCTAAGAAAGAAACTGAGCATATATATAGCCATTACTCCGATATAGAGATACCTGTTGGAGTAACTTATTATGCTAGAGCACTTAGAGAGTTTGCAGATACCTCTCTTAACTACTATACCTATATAGGTAAGATAACTAATAACTATATAGATATAGATAGTATGGTCTCTGTTCAAGATGTACTTATAGATGTGCCTGTTATAACTGTTAACGCTGATGAATATAAAGATCCTGCTAGTAGTAAGTTTCATATCTATACTAGTGGCTATAGAGGATCTGGAGATGGGCACTTATGTACACACTGGATCATGCTTAATCTAAAGGGTAAGAGAATATTCCACTCTCTATATGACCAAACTAACCTAGTATCTATAGAGGTTAATAAAACACCAGAGATGGCTAATATAACAGAGTTCGTTATCTATGCTATACATGTTAGTTCTAACTCTGTAGAGTCTGTTCCTGGTAAGCTATATGTAAGTACATCTGATTACAAGTTTGATATATTAATAAATACTTTAGCTATAGTACCTAACCAAGACTTTGAGATAGAGCCTATACTTAAAAGTGGACAAAGCTCAGCTGGTATAAGTAAAGCAGAGCTATTTGATCCAACCTCTGGTAAGATAGTAAAAAATGATGTATGGGACGCTGGGGCTAATAAGATAAAGATACCTGGTATGTATCTATCCTACGATGCTACATACTGGCTAGATATATATTGTACAGATACTAAGGAGAATGAGGTTATACGCAGAGTTAAGTTAAAGGTTAATCCAGCTACCTATAATAACATAAGAGACCTTAACTACAAGTATGACGAAAGACTTATAGTTACAACTACAACTATGAGGCCATGGCCGTCTAACGTTATAGGGTCTATACCAGTATCTACTATATGCTTAAGGGATAACTCTATAGATGTACCTCAGAACCAGCATAGTCCTAAGAAGATGTTCTTAACTCACTCAGAGTTGTTAGCTACACCACCTATGATAAAAGAGTATAATAACATATCTAATAACAAATCATACTTCGAAACATTTGCAGTTGATAATCATATTTTGGTAGATGATTTAAGATCGGATGGTAAGGCGCAGTTCAGTGTTGTTAAGTGGAGTAACAACTGGGAGAAGACTAAGGTTATATCTGTTATACCTAGAGAGGATGAAACCGATACGTTAGCTAAGCATAACTCTATAGTTTACTATAATAGAGATGTATTCTACTATGTGCCAGTAGAGGGGCCTGGTAAGTTACGTAAGCTAAGTCTATCCGCTGGAACTGTAACAGACGTTATAGATATGCCAGCTGGTTATGAGCACGCTTGTATAGTTAAGTTACCAACAGATGCTCTTATGTTCATAGGTAAGCAGATACAAGTTCTTATCTTAGATATAAAAACTATGAAGTTTACTAAAGGAGCTCAGCTACCATACAGATCGTTTATGGAGGATCCTATACGGGCAGTATTACTAGCTAATGGCGATACACTTGTATTTAAAACAGCTAATCCTAATAACTCTACAGAGCCTGATGCTATACTCTTTAAATATGCCACTCAAACCTTTAAAGATCTTGCTGGTAATGCCAAGTTTAACAAGTTCTATCCAGAGATCTCTGTTCATAGCCCTGATAAGAAGGTAGGATTTGTTACTAAGGTAACACCCGCTATGGATCCAACCTTAGATCCTTCTTTAGCCTCTACGGGAGGTACGTATATACAGTGGTTTGTATAAAAAATCTAACGGAGCTTACTTGAATTATTGCTTATTTTCCAGTGTTTTAGGCACTTTTAAGTAGAAAATAAGTGGTAATAACGTTATTACCCGTTGATATCTATTTAGCTATCAACAGTGCATATCCTTAGCTAGGATACCGTGTGCACTATAATATAAATAATAGGTAACCTAGTGTATCTTATATATAAGGAAGTCAACATGGCAGAGTTTGTAAATGCTGCTCCTAGGTTCATATCTAGAGGCACTGAAGACAAATCTACTCGTACAGTGTTACCAGATGCTATACCTCTACCCTACCATATGCCTTTATGCTATATCCAAGCAGCTAAGGGGCCTACATCTAGGGAAGTTTTATCATCTGCAAGGTTGCCAGCACTATATGGTTCTGAAACATTCGATAAGACCAAGAAGTACTACAACCATCAAACACAACTACTAGAAGTAGTAGCTGGTACTGGTAATACATGCATGGTTCAACGCTTGGTTCCAGATGATGCTAAAACATCTAATGCAACCCTATATCTGGATGTACTTAAGACTAAAGGCCCTGAGTATGCTAGAAACTCACAAGGTGATTACGTCTATGAGGATGATGGCGTAACCTTTAAGAAAAAAGGTACCACATCAACAACTACAGAAGAGAAGTTCGTGTTCCAAGGTACTGAAGCACAGGATGCTACTAATGATATAGAGGTAGCTTATCTTATCTTAACTACTAACACAGCTTACCTAGATGAAGTTACTAAACAAGAAGGATTACATCTAGCACCTTCTAAGGTAGTACGAACTGATGTTGATCCTGTTGCGAATGATGTTAAAGCCAATGATGCTGTTAAGGCTAATGATGATGCACCCGCTTTTAAAACTAAGTTAGATAAAGCAGTTGATGATATCGTAACTGGTGCTACTACTTCTGGTACATCTGTGGATGTTAAGGATGCTAATGCTCTTAATAATCTTAAGAGTACTGATACCAATATGATAACCACCATAAGCCTATCTCAAGCCCTATCAACTGTTAAATACCTAGTAGCTAAACTTAATAAGTTATTTACTACTAAAAAGACTGTTAATGTTACTAAGGTAACACCTAACATGGTGGATATTTACTCTATCAAGTGGATAGTAGAGTATGACGAGAATCACTCTGGTAAACTTGGTCTTAAAGAGACTAAACAAGGTTATCAAGAGGATAGCTCTACCCATGAGAAATCTACTATGTATCCTATCTTAGAGTTACTAGCTGCTAACCCTGGTGAGGCTTATGATAATGTAGGTATGAAGTTCATATCTCCAGATACTGATAAGTTAGATACTAGAGTAGTTACCGAGCTTAAGACCTTACCATATGGTCTATCTTTAGTAACTAGACTAAGTAAGAAAGATAGCCCTACTATATTTAGATCTCTATATGGAGAGAACGATGTAGATTTTGTATTTAAAGATCTAGCCATTAACCCTACAACAGAGGCGGCTATGGACTTTAATACTATCTTTGCCGAGAACTGGTTCAACACTGATGATAGAACTAAACCTTTAGTCTATAACGACTATAAAGGTGCTAAGTTATACACTAATAACCTAGATACTCTTCTTAAGAGATTCTTAGAGTTAGAAAAACCATATATCAGCACTGAGCTTAAAACATGGGATGATGGCTTCACAGCTACAACCTTATCATGGTTTGATTTTACTACAGCTGAGCCTGCAGAACTAGACGAAGAGTATGGGCTAATTAACCCATTTACAGCTAGATCAACTGCTAATAAGAGATACTTCTCTCTTAGACTATCAGATGCTGAGTTAGTAGGCACACCAGTAAGAGCTGCTGAGGTTAATATGTCATCTTCTACACCATTCTTCCTAAATGGTGGTAGTGATGGTACCTTAAGTAATGAGAATTATGAAAGAGGTATTATTAAAAAGATGGCAGAGTACTTAGATCCTAATAGCGAAGTTCAAGATCTAGCCATCAACTGTGAGTCTAGTATATACGACACCGGATTTAGCTTAGATACTAAGAAAGAGTTAACATCTTTCATGGGCCTACGTAAAGATACTATGTTAGTTCTATCTACTCATGTGCATGGTAAAGAGTTTTCTATAACAGATCATAGGGCTATAGGTGTAGCTCTTAAGACAAGGCTTAACTTAGTTCCAGAGTCTGAGTATTATGGTACACCTGTATGTAGGGGTCTTGTTGTTATGGGCGATGGTAGGATGTCAGATGGATCTGTTAAATATAGAGTAGCTGGTACGTTAGAGGTTGCTTATAAATCAGCTAGGATGATGGGTGCTGGATCTGGTAAGTGGAATGATACTTACCTATTTGATAAAGCTCCTAATAATATCTTAAGTATGCTAGTTGATTACCATCCATCCTTTATACCAGAGGGTATTAAACCTACACTATGGGAAGATGGTCTAGTATGGGCACAACCATTCGATAGGTCTAGCTATCATTTCCCAGCTATGCAGACTGTCTATAAGGATGATACCTCTGTTCTTAATAGCTATTTTACAGCTATGGCTATTACAGTTATGACTAAGATAGCTGCTGAGTCTTGGAGGAACTTTACAGGTTCTCAAGCTCTAACAGATGGACAGTTCATAGACGCTGTAACAGCGTTCCTAGATGCTAAAACAACTGGTGTGTTTGCTAACCTATTTACTATCATATGGGTTGTTGAGATCACTGGTAAAGATGAGCAAAGAGGGTATAGTTATAGACTACGTGGACAGATCTACGCTAACAACATGAAGACTGTATGTGTTTTCAACCCAGAAGCATACCGCATGTCTGATCTTAATGGTAATAGATAAGGAAGGATAAGCATATGAGACGAATAAACGATGCTGTTATAGGAGCTGGTACTGCTTATGGTGGACACTCAGGAGCGCTTAACTTAGCGCATGGTGGTCAATACGGTCTTATGCCACGCATAGGCTATATCGGTAGTGATGGTGTGAACTATGGAGAGTACATCTCCAACCACGCCTATGTTAGAAGGAATATCATACCTGTATGTTTAAGCTACCCTAAAGGATTTGATTACCTACCTAATAAAGAGGTATACATCAGAGCCTATAAGAACCTTATGGAGACTCTACCAGTCTCTATAGAGGGTCTTAGAGCTACACTAACAGTCGAGACTGATAGCTTTGCTATAGGTGGTGCTGGTAATGAACAAGAGGAAGCCACTAACGTAACTAGAGAGAAGACAACGATAACAACAACTGTAAGAGAAAGAGCTGGCAAGGCTATAACTAAGTTTTTAGATTTCTGGATAAGATACCTTATCTTAGATCCTGACCAGAAGATACCACTTATAAGTAAGTCTATGTCTACATCTGATTTCAACGGTATAGAGTATATGTATACGCCAGAGATGTATACAGGTGCTATGCTATACATAGAGCCAGATATCCTATGTAAAAGAGCACTAGATGCCTGGTTATGCGTTGGTATGTATCCTAAGACTACAGGTGAGAGGGATGGTGCACGCAATATAACACAAGCAGCTGAGACGAAAGAGCTTAGTATAGAGTGGGGTGGTACTATAACTATGATGAACGAGAACGTAGCTAACTTTGCAGATCAAGTTCTAGGTAAGCTTACTATCCTTAATACTAACCCTGACTTCGATATGCATATACCTGTTAAAGATATCGATAGTACCCTACAAGCTCAGACTGATACTGGATTTAATCAGCCTCAAAAAGCGTAGCGTTTTGAGGCTGCTACCTGAGCTAGGCTAAGCATTATGCTTAGCCTAGCGAGGGAACCAACCGCAGAAGGCCTAGTATATGTGGCTATTAATCTAAATATCAAAAACGTGTGCTAGCCTATCTAGGAGCTAATATAACACATCTAGAGGTACTACCTATATAGGTAGTACCTTTAGAGCTTATGACGTCTTAGAACGCATCCTATGACGTTCTAGGGCTATATCCTTCACTAGCTACGCTACGTTCAGGGCTATATATGGAACCACGCCCTGAGCATAGTGTAACTAGCGAGGGATATGGTTATAATAATGTATAAGTAATGTAATATAAAGAATAAAAAAAAAGAAGTACCCTACTACTACCTATATAGGTAGTAGTAGGTCGAGTGAGTGTTGCTTGGCAAGTAAAACAGCCAAATAGCCAAGCAAATATACTAGCTAACATAGCTAGCTTATTCTTAAGGAGACACAACGTATAGCCTTCAGGACTGACTATATGTTATGCGTAGCGCCTGGATGTGCGCTCTAGGGTCAAGATGAGTATACCCTAGGTTAGCCTACCTCAGGAGCTAGATGAAGGTAGGTTAACTTAAGGTATATATGGTAGGATAGCTACAACATATTTTACAAGGATCGAATAATGTTCATGCCACATTTCATTTCATAGCAGCCATAGCTACCTACCAAGATAAGTTCTAGATGGGATTATAGGATATCTATTATCCTACTCTTTGGCGTCTGCACGATGTTGTCTGTTACGGTCTTTTAACATCTATATCTAGAACTTATCATAATTATACTAACTCTATAGATAAATTAAATAATATAACTAAGATAAGCTCTAGGGAATAAGATGGTATAGGAGTATCTATACCATCTGTCGTTTACGTTATTTCCCTCGTTAGCTATGCTACACTCAGGACTATTACCATCACTAGCTTTGCTATGCTCTGGTTATTTCTGTAACGCTTCTGCTAAACTCTCTTTAAGGTCTCGTAAGAACTTACCTTTAAGGGATGTGTTAGGGTCTGTGATAACAGCAGTGATCTTAGGAGCTTTGATCTCCTGTGGATTACCCTTCTCATCTTTTACTAGTGCGTTGTAGAATACTTTCTCCCTATCAACGCCAACAGTAATATTACCTCTTACTGTAGTACCATATGGGAAAGTAACAACCACACGGTCAACCTTAGGTTTCTTAAGTAAAACCTTCTCAGCCTCTGCAACAGCTGCAGTAGTAGCTGCCCTGCTATACTCATGTTGATATTTACTAACACGCTTAAGATCAGCCTTAGTAATATCAGTGTTGTGATAGAAGGCATCAACGTCTTTATAGTTTAAAGACACAACACCATCCAACTCCTGTTGATCATATCCTTGGTCGAATACGATCTCACTTTTCTCTTCTGCCATGTTTTGGCTCCTTCCAGTTCTAGCTAGCTATACACATAGCTTAGCTTTACTTTATAAAGTAGAGTGTGCTAGACTCTCTAGTAAATAATATGTGGGTATGAAAAATCGTACCCACATGGTACCTGAATGTATATAGTTGCTTTATACTACCTATATATTATACGTTTGTTGGCTGAACTTAACATATACTATTATATATAGGAGTAAATGATGGCTATAGCAGAAGACAGGTTACAATTAGACCAAATAACAGATGTAGTACAACGTAAATGGAATAGCTTATTAGATAGCGAAGCTTTGCAGAATGTTAAAGCTCTAGCTGATAAGATAGGCTCTACTATCAAAGCCTTAGGAGATGCTATTAGAGAGGGCATAGGACACATCTTACAGTTTATAACGAATACTAGGAACACTATTAACGACGCATTAGCTCTATTTGAAGATGTAGCTTGTCGTAATATAGATCCACTAGATATACGTATACCAGACTATATGCAATCCTTATTTAGAGCATTAGACTTCAATATTAACCTTAATATGTGTAATGGCGGTTTATCTAACAACCCCATAGCATCTATCTTAAAAGGTATAAGATCTGGCGATAAACTATCTTCCATATGGGACGATGTTAAATCAGCATTCCTAGATACCTATATGCGTAATAAGATAGATAATATAGCTAGACAGTTAGGTATAGGATATGGCCTTACTAATAATATCTTTAATAAGGCTAAGAATAACGCTCTTAGAGAGAACTACAATAGGAAAACACCATTAAGAAATAGAGCTGATTTAGCTAACTTTGCTAATCAATCACTAGCTGGTAAGAACTTTAATGTAACAGGTAGTAAATTATCTACTGCTGCTAAAGTAGATAATACCGCCCATGATGCTTCTTTAAAAGAGAACATAGCTAGTCTTCCTGATAATAAACATATTAATATTTATATCATAACAGCTATAGTAGATGGTCTAGATGGACTAAGTGGTACTAAGATACTAGAGATGCTTAAGCAAGGTGAAAAGAGTGGGTTATTTTCTAGAGAGGAGATACTTAAAGCATTAATAGCTGCTCTTAACCTTAATGATAATGATCTACTTAAGAAGTTAGAGTTATTAGACAAGTTAGCTAACCAGGATAATAACCCATATAGTAAATTATTCTCTTTGTTAGATGCTAAAGACCTATATGATAGAATAAGGAATAATCCATTACTATATAATGGTCTTACTCATGAACAGTATAAGAAACTATTAGGTTTACTTAATAGACTAGATGATAACTGGTCTATAGATAAGAATTACTACCATCTTAAAGATGATCCTAAGCTTAAAGAGATATTAGATAAGAATAGTAGAAAGAGATATCCTGGTAAGGATAGTGCTAATAATAATAAAGCTACTACTAATAATAACCTATCCTTTAAGACCATGCTATTATCGCTTATGAAAAAAGGACATGATGGTGGAGTATATAGTTGTAGTTGTGACGAATCTATGCGTATACCACTAGGTAGTAAGTTACCAGTGTATATGCTAGGAAGACCGGCTATAGTAGCTTGCGATAGACTAGCTACTGCCGGTACTAACAACAGTAACGTAGAATATAAAAAGAAGACCTCTAACCTAGATGAGATACTAGCAGGATAAATAAGGATGTACAGGTATAGGCTTATTATAGCCTATACCTGTACTTATATATCTTTATTAAAAATAGCCTGTTGTACCAGACTTGATAGCTTGGGTAGCTTGTCTATCTGATAGGAAGTTACCTAAGAGTTTATCAACACCCATACCCATACGTAGCCCCCATGCAGCAGGTGATGTAGCTTGATCAAAAGCAAACATCATCCTAGATAGCTTAAGCTTAACCTTAGGGAATTTATACTTAGAAGTAAGGTGATCTCTACCACACACAGTTGCTACATAATCCGATATAGGAGCATCATCTTCAAATACTACCTTAAATGTATCGAATATAGAGGATATGATAGGTGTAGTCATGATGTTAGAGAGGTTCTTAACAGTAAAGTTAACTTCTATAGCTAATGGCCTTTTATCCTTAGTCCATGGAAGGTTAGAGGTACCTCTAGATATGGATAAAGACTGTATGATACCTAATCTAATATTTTGTACACCTCTATCATATACCGAGCATAGTAATGGAGATGCATATGAACCTTTACCAGTACCTTGTGGTAATACGCCAGCTAATAACATAGCTAATGGTATATAAATATTAATCATCTGCGATATAGGATTACCATATGGAGAGATAAGAGTCATAGAGTAAGAGGTTGACCCTATATCGGATTGACTATCCTCCCACTTGTCTGGCATGTCTAAATAAGCGCCTCCTAAGATAGTCTGTATGATACCCCCTAGACCAAAAGTTATGCTATCTAAGGTACCTGCTAAAACGTCTTCTATAGCACCAACTGCATCGGCTTGAACCCTACCTAATACGTTATCGCCACCTAGCTCAAACCTAAGATTAGTAGCTGCTGATGTTATAGATTTAGCACCCGTTTCAGTACCTATAGGGCCAGTCGAGTTAGAAAAACTATCAGATACTGAACCAGTATAGTCTACATAAAATGTTGCAAACCTACCACCAGATCTAGTAGCTAGACCACCATAGTTAGCTAGCTTCTGGAAATAATCCTGTGAGCTTTTAAATAGGTTACCAATAACCGATATTAGCCCATTCTCATCAGCTGATAACGCTTTAGCCTCATCCTCGGAAGCTGTTTGTAATCCAGATATAGCTTCTGAGCTCTTATGGTCATCACCGTCGGCTTGTTTAAATATATTCTGCTTAGTATTAGTATTAGAGTTAGCCTCTGTTGGTGCCGTAGTTTCATCCCCGTTATTCCATATAGCACCACTTGCTCCTACAGTAAGTGCTAAGAAATCGCTATAGGTTCTAGCAACTGAGCTACTATCTATAGAGGAGGCTACTGCTGATTTAGCCCCAAATAGACCACCGTTAAAAATAGAGCTAGACCTACCAGTTGCTATATTAGTTACAGTAGAGTGTAACTTACTTATAAGCCCACCTATAGAGCCTAATGCAGAACCAGCACCTCCACCAGACGCGCCACCTACTGAGGCATATACTTTTTGTCTATAAGACTCATAGTCTTTAGCGTAATCACCCACTCCTGCTCCTGTACCACCTCTAGATGAACTAAAGGCTGAGAGTACACCTGTTAAAGCTCCTCCAAATCTACTTACTATATTACCACCGTCATCGCCTACATCTTGTTGAGCTTCTGCTAGTCTATTATATATAGCAGATGACTTAGAGGCTATAGCATAAACATCTATAAATCCATTATTATTAATAAGGTCTCCAAAGTACTGTGCTAGGCCAGCTCTATCTTCTGTATTAAAGGTAAGTCGCATACCTACTTTCTCTTTAGTAACAGACTGCTGCCCACCACCTTTACCTTTACCACCTATGAAGGATGATACCTTACCAGATATAGAAGATGCTGTGTTAAGTAAACCAGTTAGTTTATCTAAGGCTGCATTACCGCTAGATCCACCAGAGCTTGATTTATCAGCATTAACAGCTAATAGACCTAACTCAGTAGCCATATTAGTTACTATATTATTAACCATACCCCAATACATATGCATAGCTGGATCTAGGTAGTAGTATCTAAACATAGAGCCGCCTATAACACCTAGTGCTGTACCTACCCATTTAGCACCCCAGATTAATAATGACGTCCATGGGAATGCTACGAATACAGCTACATTACCAGCCGCTTTACCAAAGTTATACCATCTAGGAGATCTACCTTGTGTAGCTATAACAGATGCTCTATAATCTATAGCATGGGTAAAGTAATCTATCAAAGAGTTAAACCTAGGTATACCAAACTCCATAAAGATAATCTGTTCATTATCGTCTATAGCTTCTGAGTAATACCTTCCCATTGGTTGTTTATTACTAACGTTAGTTACTGATATCTCATCGTTGGTATTACGCCTAACATTTTGTGGATAACGTACATCCGCATATCTAGTATACTGTGGTTTAGGATTAATACCTATATTACCGCCTACCTCAGAGTTAGTATACTTCCAGTATGCTGTCGACATAAATCTATTATCCCTAGCTATGCCATCCGCTATATCTTCTCCTGGCACCATGAACCTAGATCTGAGCCAATCACTATCTAGTACATCTATATCTTCAACACCAGTTCTCTTATGTAGGCCATCTTTAAATAACTTATCCATATCACCTGCGTTGCCATGCAGAAAAGTGCTACCATAACCTAGACCTACTATCTTACCTAGATCCATAAGTTACTCCTTATATTACTGTATAATAACTACTCTATATACTAAGAGTAGTTAAGTCAGCCAAGGTTAGATACCGTATAGGCAGACTAAGTGCCATGTAGGATACCCTCTATGAGTATCCTACATGGCTTATATTTTAATCTTATATAGGTAAGAGCTATACCCTACCAGTTAATTTTATTTAACTCTTCTTCAGAGTTAGCTTGCGCTATAGCATCCTTAAGCTCCCTACAACGTTTAATAACATCATTAGCCCTCTTAGTTATAACAGATACTAAGGTACGTAGATCATTAAGCTCTAAATGTATAGGGTTATTATCTACATCATACCAGGTGAAATCATCTGGCACTTCTCCTAGGGCCGTGTATACAGTAAGAGCCTGTATAAGAGCATTAGTTGTTTTCTCATCAGCTTGATACTTATGGCCTTGATACTCTATAGGATCATACTTTAAAGTATCTCTAAGATAGGTAAAATGGGCTATCTTAGAAGTTTTAAGTTCATCTAGGGATGGCTTAAGTAGTTCTTGGTACTCTTCATATGTTACCTCTGTTAGACCTAGCCTCATGATCCTATCTACTACGATATCATTAGGAGCATCATCCTCAAACGCATATATTTCCTTATTTTTATTAATAAAATATTTCATATCTATGTTCCTTATCGGTATTCAAACCATGATGTTGGATCCTGTTTACTCCCATCTAACGTATACGCGCTAATTACCTTATAAGGATCACCAGGCCCAACAATGAACGATATTGACATACATACCGTTACGCCTGGCATCCGTGCGGCATAGTTATTTAGAATGTGGTTTTCCCCTATATACCCAGCAATCACAGCCGCCCCGCCTTGGTCGGCGGCCTGCATTCTAGCTGCTACAAAGATAGGCTTGCCTGTGTCGTTATAATAGGTTACGTTAGTGTGCCTATCAGCTTTCACGTTTTTTCCAGGATTGCCCATAACCAAACAATCTATCTACGATAGCCTTCTCAGTAACAGTTGCATCAGTAGCTGAGCCATTAATCTGTGGTTTAACCTTAAATATACCAGGCTGAGACTCAGTAGCGATTAAACTCTTATCTAAGCTACTATATAGCTTACTATTCTTACATTTGATTAACCACTTAACACAACTATTATAAGGCCTATTCTCATTAGCAGTAGGAACTTGCCTAGAGGTATCGAACCTAACTCTATATACAGGATCCGAGGTACCATCATTGTAGCCAGTACTCATAACATCGTCCATGTAAAATGCACCATCTGCTTGCCTTACGTCATTACTCATAACAGCTAGCCAGCCAGTTATGTTACGCATAGCATCGTTCTGTGCTACACCCATGGTCGCTGCATTACCACCGATACCTCTTACGAACCTACCATCGTTAAACTTAGGCACGCCGAAGCTATCACCTCCACCGCCATAGGTCTCTCCTAATATCTCATATAGTTCTGGATAATCAGCCTTCTTAAGAAGTTGACCATCGCAAGGTAGGAATCCATCTGGTGTATAACTAAGCGATGGCCACATAAGATAAGATCCTATAGGCATACCACCCATTACTTCGGTTTTAAGTGCATAATCACTTGCTGGCTTATTAGCTAGTTTATCAGAATCCTGTGCCTTAGCAGCAGTTGCATTCTTGTCTAGTTTATTACCTAATAGGTTATTAACCTCGGCCTTAGTATAAGCATCTAGTTTAGGTATAGCTTGTATCTTACTGCTTAAGTAATCCTTAGTAACCACAGCATTACCAGGATCACTATCCTTAGTACTTACAGTCTGTATTGCATCTCCATCTTGCTGTGCAGATGTATCTACTATTATCTTACTCATATTCTTATATCCTTATCTTATATTACTAAACATCAACCCATATATCAGATGCATACATATGCCAAGCATCTGGTACAGGATGAGCCCCTAATAGCCAATCATCGTAGGTCTCTATCATACAGATATCACCACCTAGTATGTTAGGTAGATAGATATTCCACATACTATCAGCATTACCATACTGAGTAGTAGTATCTAGATGTGGGTTATGTAGTATATTCCACATATATGTCTTTTGCGGATACTGTATGGTTCCAGTAGCACCACAATCTTTACTCCTATGAAACGCTAATGATCTAGACCATCTGGCTGGATAGGTATTACCAGTAGTTTCTTTAGGGATATCATAGTGTACAGCATCATAGTTAAAGTCTATAGGCCCTCTCCATGTTAAGACCCTACGATGCACATCTTTAAGTAGCTTATTAGGATTAGTATTTGAGCTATAACTAGGATATAGCTTAGAGCTATCTAAGCTAGTCCACATATTCTGTGTAGCTATATAGCTTTTAGCATCATTATCACCCTGAGTAGCCCTATACATAAGATCAGCTGGAAAGTGAGTAAAGTATAAACCAGTATTACCGAAGTTAGAATTGCTATCCATAGTTATTAAAGAGAAATCAGGTACTACCTTATTCCGCTCAGAAGGTGTTGGGGTATGATAATAGTAAGGGTCGTCTATGCTTAACTTAGGCAGATTTATCATGGCATTTTTATCGAGGTATAAGTAAGACATGGCTACCTTATCGCTCATAAGTGTCGATCTAGCTCTAGCTAGATCTGAAGTTCGTTTACTATTCGCGGTTGCGATATATACCTCTAAGCCGCTTTTACCGATGATTCTAGCATTTTTACCAACATCTATAACAGAGCCATGAGATGTTTTATCGGACTGGTTATGTACATAGTCGGGGTTTATACTATGTGCATCCATCCTAGGTGTATTGTTAAAGAAAAACAGCCTAGCTGCACGGCTTGAGTAGTAACTATCTCTAAAGCTACGCAGGTGGTTGATATCGCTAATAGTGTCATTTACTTCTAATGTAGAGTTATCCATAATGTGTAGATATGAAGAGCGCCCTCCTTTTTCAGGGGATGTAAGTGACATTGGTTCTATGTGAAACACACTTGGATCATCACGCTCACTGCCATGGATGTTCATGATCGCCCATGCGAAATTATAGTCTAAAATAAGATGCCCATAAACAAATAACGATGGTGGGGTTAGCTGGGTAGCTGAAATGTGTCTAACAGTGCTCAGTAAGTACCTGTTATCACCCTCTGGCTTTTTTGCAAACATGCTTACAATGTTATCTTTATTATCGGTAGAGTTTGTATAGTAATCGGGTTTAAAGCTATAACTACCGCTCTCAACCACACCTGTTACCTTACCATCTTCATATTGATACTGAAATGATTTAAACATCAAGCTGCGAAATGGTCTTGCATCTACAACTACTACATTATTAGAATTGCCAGCAGATGTCCAGTCTGAAACATCATCTCCATATAGAGGTGAATTGTATGCAGGGCCTGGCATCACCCTGCTATGGCCATATTCGCGATAGTCGTCTTCCTTCTCCTCATAATCGTCTAAGCAAAAACAAAAGATAAAATTGTATTTTATGCCACTGCGTTCTTGCAAAAGAACAGCCGTCCTATATGCACATTCGTAGCTAGAGAAAGGTCTTAGCCAGGACCCTGGCGCTACAACAATACCAGTATGATTGGTTATAATGTAATGCCCTGGGTTAGTATCATCATGAACTTTCGATGTTGAAAGTACAACAGAACTTTGATAGTCGGGCCCAACGTGCCGTGGGTCTATATACGTTGATATGTCATTTGGATTATCTAGACCATATATCGGGCGCGTATCTGATAACGGGCTATTATTAACGCCTACATAGAGGCTATTTGTAATTATCTTGTTACCCTCATAATTTATCCATGGGGAGCTTACCATAGGTTTATTAGCGAATGGTTTTGATTTACTAGAAATAAAAAACTTGACTGTATGATTACGTAAATCATAGTCTGGTCTACGTACATACCGTTCATCTAGCTTATTAAGGTCTAAATCGTTCTGTGGTTTAAATCCAGCTAGACTTTTCTTTAAATAATCCTTCGTAACAACGGCGTTATCAGGATCAGAATCTTTAGTACTTGTTGTTATTAACGCATCATCGTCTTGTTGTAATGCTTTATCTACTTTTAGTATTGACATATTCTTATCTTTCCTCCTTATATAGTATTAATAAAATAATGTTTTCCATCCAGAGTCATAGCACCTGATTTGATTTGTTCGTAGGTTAACCTCTATCTCAAATCTAGATGCAAACCACCATAACTCGTTTTGAGTGTGTGAGCTGTCATAGCCAGTTGTAACAAAATAATGTATATCGCCTCCAACACTCGGGCGTGGTATAGCAACCATGCCATTTCTAGCAAGTACCTCATTACCTTCTGGGTAATAGTTAACCAAAAGAACTTGAATATCTCTAGAGTCCCAAACGATATCGTTAAAATTAGTATATCTATCCCTATAGATATATTGGTGGTTAGGGTTATAGCTTGGGCCAGATGCGGTTAATTTAACCCTTAGTGTGTACGTTGTTCCAGACTTAATAAGTTCTACACGTATCCAAGCACCTGACTCGTCGTATAGATTAATCGTTCTATCAGCGGATGCACCATATCCCTCGTATATGATACCAGCTTTTGACCATCCGCCGTATTCATTACCGAAAGCAAACCACCTTCTATACATATGTATCGACGACCCTGGATACACGTGCTGTAAGGTTGTAGGCATGCGGAACATGTGTTTTCTAGGATTTTGATCTAATCTTCTAGCTATCTCATCCTTAACACTGTTCCATGTAGAGTTGTTAAGG
>ERZ772940.162-NODE-162-length-37050-cov-31.486_pt1 | contig 37050 bp, 31 predicted proteins | sample MGYA00511682_ERZ772940 | MGnify/ENA primary metagenome ERZ772940 (study PRJEB29015, sample SAMEA2737922) | human oral metagenome | biome: human oral; feature: human-associated habitat; material: dental | place: China | collected 2031 ... | reverse complement strand
ACCCACCCGCCGCAGGTCGTCCTCCTTCTCGGCCTCGAAATAGAGCGTGGTGACGCCTGCAGGCACAGGGCCAGACCGGAGGTGTTGGTGACGTGCTCGAACAAGGCCTGAGAGATCGCCTCGCGGTAGCCCCGCTGCCCGCAGCGCCCCAGGGAGCGGAACAAGGTCCGCACGGTGACCGGCTCCAGGCCCAGGTCACTCAGCACCCGGGGGACCTGGGCCTTGGAGGACGGCTCGACCAGACGAGCCAGAACCATCTGCTCAAAGGCCCGATCACCCCCCAGTAGCATCCCCCAGTCCCAGACGCTGGTAGGCGCCGTGCAGGACCTCCCACAACAACCTGGAGTGCTTGGACTCCACCGTGGTAGTAGCCAGGCCGGTGCGTCCCGGTGCCGGCTCCAGAGACTCCAGGTCCAGCAGCCCCTGGCCCTGCCAGGCGGCGATCTTCTGCCGACCGGCCTCCAGCAGGGCCTCCAGCTCCGTCTCGTCGTGGGCTGAGCCCAGGTGCTCCACGATCCGGCGCACACCACCGGACTTGGACACGATCTGAACGGCCGTGGCCCCTGAGGCTGTCTTGACCTTGCGCACAAACGGGCTCACACCAGCGCACCATACGGGCTCTTAGTGCCCCACCACCAGACCCCCAACACCGCAATACCAACGAAAACTCACGCCGAGTCACCAAAAACCCACCAAGGTGTCCCGAGTCAGGACAAGCCGTAGGTCTGCCGGAAGAACAGTCGCTCCCGTTCGGGCTTCGTCATCGAGTGGCCTCCGGCAGGTGCCACGGCGATCAGTACGACCAGCATGAAGACGGTAGTCAAGAGGGGGAACCACACGCTCAGCATCACGACTCCTCTCGAGAATGAACAGGATTGCTCATGGAAGCACGGATGACCATCACCTCATCACGTCAACATGATGGAATCGAGAAGGACCTTCTCGACACATTCAGGAACATCGTCTACGGGACCACTGAGGCTTATCTGTACCGTGTTCGAGAGATGCGAAAGCAGTGACATCTCATTCAACCCTCACTCCCCTGGCGTCATCTCAACGAACCGGGCGAAGCGCGCGTAGTAGTCGTCCTGGAGGGACCTGAAGGTCTCCCGGAGGAACCCCGGCTACTGCTCGTACTCGCTCAGGCCGCGGTAGTAGAAGGCCTTGGTCGAGTCGAGCACGATGAACGGCATGATGCCGTTGGCCAGGCACTGCTGAAACAAGAGGATTCGCCCCACCCGACCGTTGCCGTCCTGGAACGGGTGGATGCTCTCGAAGCGGTAGTGGAAGTCGGTGATGTCGTCGAAGGTCATGCTCGCCGGGGTGCGTGCGATGAGATCGTCGATGGCGAGCGCGACGTGCTCGGGCGCCACGGTCTCGCGCCCGCCCACCACATTGGGAACGCGCTTGTAGTCCCCGACGGCGAACGAAGGCCGCCGCGCATCGGCGGTCCCCCGTTTGAGAACTCGGTGATAGTCCTTCATCGTCTCGGCGGTGATCGGCTCACCGAGGCGGTCGATCATCTCATCGAACAGCTCGAAGGAGTTAACCGCCTCCACGACGTCGTCAACGGCGACGTTCTCCCCCGTAATGGTGCGGGTCTCGTAAATGAACCGGGTCTGCTCCTCATCGAGCCGGCTGCCCTCGATACGGTTGGAGTTGTACGCCATGAGCACCTGGTTAAGGTGATACAGACCGCCCTTCATCCGCGTACGGCGCTGATCGCGCAGGGTCCGGGCAAAGCTGGGGGCGTCAATGGCGTACTCGTCAGTCATCGGGCTCCTTCCTCACCGTCATCCTATGCCGGTCACCACCAGGCCCCCTGGGCTCTCCCGGTTGCCTGGCCGCCACCGACCTGCGGTAGCCTGCCACGACCGTAGCAACGGCTACCCGTCTACCCGAAGGAGACCCCCCGTGCGCGTCCTGGCCGCTCTGTCCGGTGGAGTCGACTCCGCCGTGGCCGCGGCGCGCGCCGTCGACGCCGGCCATGAGGTTGTGGGCGTCCACATGGCCCTGACCCGCAACCGGGCCCAGACCCGCACGGGCTCGCGCGGCTGCTGCTCCATCGAGGACTCCGCCGACGCCCGCTGGGCTGCCCAGATCCTGGGCATCCCCTTCTACGTGTGGGATCTGTCGGAGGAGTTCGAGGAGCGCGTCGTGGCCGACTTCCTCGACGAGTACCGCGCCGGGCGCACCCCCAACCCCTGTGTGCGCTGCAACGAGCGCGTCAAGTTCGACGCCCTCCTCGAGCGGGCCCTGGCCCTGGGGTTCGACGCCGTCGCCACCGGCCACTACGCGCGCCTGAGCGGCGGCGCCTCCTCCGGCCGCCCCGGCGACACCGAGGGCCTCACGCTGCGCCGCGCCGTCGACGCCGCCAAGGACCAGTCCTATGTTCTGGCCGTCTCCGGGCGCGAGGGCCTAGCCCGGGCTCTCTTCCCGCTGGGCGACGCCCCTTCCAAGGCGCAGGTGCGCGCCGAGGCCGAGGCCCGCGGCCTGCCGGTGGCCTCTAAGCCGGACTCCTACGACATCTGCTTCGTGGCCGACGGCGATACGCGCGGTTTCCTGACCCGCTCGCTCGGCGCCAGCCAGGGCGCCATGGTCTCCCCCGACGGCGAGGTCCTGGGCACCCACCAGGGCTACTTCGGCTTCACCGTCGGCCAGCGCAAGGGCCTGGGCCTGTCCCGCCCGGCCGAGGACGGCCGCCCCCGCTACGTCATCGAGACGCGCCCGGCCACCAACGAGGTCGTCGTCGGACCTGAGGAGCTGCTCAGCCGCACCGCGGTCGACGGCGACGGGCTCGTTCTGCTCGCCGATCCCGAACCGCTCGCCACCTGCCCGGCAGCCGGCGGCACCGATCCTGACGGCTCCCCCGCCGTCGGCTGGCCGGAGGCCGGCGTTCAGGTGCGCGCCCACGGCCGCCCGGTCCCGGCGAAGGTCCGCGTCGATGCGGCGCGCGGGCTCCTGCACGCCGAGCTGGACACGCCCCTGCGTGGCGTGGCCGCGGGTCAGAGCCTGGTCGTCTACGGCGGCGACGACGGCGACCAGGTCCTGGCCCAGGCGACCGTCGCCTCCACACAGTCCTCCAGCCACGCCGTCATCTGACGCCCCCTTCCGGCCTCGGCGCCGTCGACGCGGCAACGCCCGGGCCACGGCAGGCTCGCCGTGCCCCGGGCGTCCTGGCGCCGGCCTCGGTCAGGGACGTTCAGCGCAGGCAGGTGTGCCGTTCAATGGCTCGCACCGCCCACCAGACCAGGATCGCAGCCAGGATGGGCACCATGACGACGGTGCCGATTCCCACCAGTTGCGGCTCCTGGTCCGCGCGGACGGCCTCAATGAACTGCGGGAGCATCATGCGTGTGACGATCCGCCCGCTGGTCACATCGAGCGACAGCGGCAGCAGCATCGTGAAGACCAGGGCCATGAGCTGGTTGACCATGTACAGGATAACCAGGCCGACCGCGGGCGCCCCGAAACCGAACCGGTTCCAGCGCCCCTGCGCCCCGATGCTCATCACCGCGGCGACCTCGATGATCGTCGTGACGACACCCTCCACCATGGTCAGCCCATAGAAGACGAGCATGCCGGTCCCCACCATGCTGATCATCTGACGCACCGGTTCGAAAAAATCTCCCAGCGTCATACCGAGCAGGTGCGCGTAGGCAGCGAACCAGCCGATCATCAGGAGCGTCGCCACCACGGCCGACGCCAGCACCGCAATGACGGCGTACAGCGTCTTGGCGGCGAATATGACGCGTCCCCTCACCGGCAGGCTCATGGTGAGGTAGCCGCGAGCACCGTACATGGAGGCCCAGTACTCGATACCGACCTGGACACTCACGACGGCGGGCATGGCCACGAGCGCCACGAAGGAGCACACCAGCAGTATTGAGGAGAGCACGGGAAGCCTGAGCAGGCTCATGAGTATGGCGCCGACCGCGACCGCACCGATGATCACCACGACTCCGGCATTGCGCCGAGCCTGGGTGCGAGCCTCCTCCATGAGTAGCACGGTGAACATCAGCGGTACTCCTTCCTGAACAGGGCGTCCAGGCTCATACCGCAGTCCTGGCGCAGGTCGTCGGCGTCGCCCGCCAGCAGCAGGTGGCCGTCCTTGAGGAAGACGACGGAGTCGACGATGGGCTCGACGTCGGCAATGAGGTGGGTGGAGATGAGCATGAGCGCCTCGGGATCGAAGTCGCGCAGGACGCCGCTGAGGATGACGTCGCGGGCGGCTGGGTCGACACCGGAGATCGGCTCGTCAAGGAGGTAGACGCGGGCCCGGCGCGACATGGCCAGGCTGACGCGCAGCTTCTCCCCCATGCCCTTGCTCATCTCCTTCAGGGTGCGGTCGGTGGGCAGGTTGAAGAAGCGCACCAGCTCGGCGGCCTTGTCGGCGTCGAAGTCGGCGAACAGACGCCGGTACTGGGAGATGGCCGCCGGGACGGTCAGCCCGGGGGCCAGGAAGCTCGCGTCGGGCAGGAAGGAGACGAGTGCCTTGGACTCGGGTCCCGGATCGTGCCCGGCGATCCGGACTCTGCCGTCGTAGTCGGCCAGGACCCCGGCGAGGATCTTGAGCAGGGTGGTCTTGCCCGAGCCGTTGGAGCCCATGAGGCCGATGATCCGCCCGGGCGGCAGCTCGAGGCTCAGCCCGTCCAGCGCATGCTGGTCCCGGTAGGTCTTGGTGAGGTTCTCGACGACGACCAGCGGGTCGGCGCCGTCGAGGGCGGGAATGGTTGTGGGTCTGTTGGGGGTGTGTGCGCTCATGACGCATCTCCTGTGGTCTGGTGGCCCTGGCGATCAGGAGCCCACCAGCGCTCGGTCAGGAGCGCCGCGGTCTGGTCCAGGTCCATGCCGATGGCGGTGAGGGTGTCGATGTAGGAGTCCGTGGCCCCGGAGGCCAGGCTTCGGCGCACGGAGTCGATTGCGCTCGCCCTTGTGGTGACGAAGCGTCCGGCGGTGCGTTCGGCCGCAGTCAGTCCCTCGCTGTCCAGCGCGCCCAGTGCCCGCTGGACGGTGTTGGGGTTGACGCCGGAGCTCGCGGCGAGCTCGCGCACGCTGGGGACTTTGGAGCCCGGGGGCCACTGGCCGGAGACGATCCGGTGGCGGAAGTCGTTGGCCAGCTGGACCCAGATCGGACGGGAGTCATCGAGATCCATGGCTCTCCTGATGTTCGGGGACGGGTGGTGCTCATGAGCGCAGCACAGGCGACTTCATCAGACCGCCTGTATTACTGCACTAATACAGTGACACAGGCGGGAGGTGTCGTCAAGCCGAACGGCCTGGAGCCCCACACGTGGGCTCCAGGCCGCAGTTCCTCATCGGGCAGAGCCAACCGCCTGCCAGTCGGCCGCTTCCGCCTCCGACAGCAGCGTCCCGCGAGCCAGTCTGACCACGGCATCCGGGGGCAGCTCCAGCACGGCGTCGTCGGCACTCAGAAGCTGGCCGGCCTCAGCAGGGCGCAAGCTGCAGGTCCGGGGCGCCTGGCCTCCGGCTTCCGGCTCACGGGCGCCCATGTCCTCGTCCTGGTGATGGGCCATCCAGACCAGATGAGCCGCCAGGTGCCGGGCCAGCGGGTGGTCGGCGAGCAGCTCCCGCCACAGGGGAACCGGCCAGGAACGCCCTACGCACATGGCCTCATTCAGACGCCGCCCCTGGACCGTGAGCACAGCGGCGACCTCCTTGCGCGAAGGTCAGGCGGTGCTTGGTCTGCGCCACGAGTTCACTGTCCTCGCTCTTGCGGGCGACTGGCAGACTCTTGCGCGCGCGGCCGTCGGAGTCCGTCAGGGCGATGGTCAGCTCCGGGTCAGGCGCCCCAGGAACTCGCGCTCACCGTAGGACAGGTGCAGCAGCCCGTCAGGCCCGAAACCGGCCGTGGGGATACTGCGGTCACCGAGCTCAGCCTCGCTCCAGCCTCGCTCGGCGGCCACAGCCCACGTGAGCATGCTGGCGAAGCCGCACCGCCCAGCTCGAGTACGGGGCCTGGCTCACCCTCACCCCCAGTGGGGACGGCTTCACGGTCACCGGACTGGGGCACCGGAGAAGCTGCTCAGCCGCGCAGCCTAGCGAGCTCCTCGACGAGCTGGGGCACGACCTCGGTGACGTCGCCGACGACGCCGAAGTCGGCCATCTCGAAGATCGGGGCCTCGGAGTCGTCGCAGATGGCGACGACGGTGCCGGCCCCCTGGATGCCGCTGGTGTGGTGGACGGCACCGGAGACGCCCAGGCCGATGTACAGGCGCGGAGAGATGGTCTCGCCGGTCTGACCGATCTGGGCACTGCGCTCGATCCAGCCCTCGTCACAGGCCACGCGGGTGGCTCCGACGGCGGCGTCGAGCGGCTGGGCCAGGGAGCGGACCAGGTCGAAGTCGCCGTCCACGCCGCGGCCGCCCACGACGACGGTGCGCGCCTCGCTCAGGGCCGGGCCGGAGGCGACGGAGGTGGCCTCGCGTGAGACGAGGCGCACGGCGGCGGCCTCGGCGCTCACGGGGACCTCGAGGGGCTCGGCCGTCAGGGGCGCGCCCTCGGCCGAGGTGACCTCGGCGATCCCGGGGCGCACGGCGATGATCGGCGCGCTGCCGCCCGAGGCGACGCCGGCGGTGGTGGACCAGGAGCCGGACAGGACCAGCTTGGAGGCGCGTAGCTCGGCGCCGGCGGCCTCCAGGGCGGTGACGTCGCAGACACAGGCCGAGCCGAGTACGACGGCGGCCCGCCCGGCCAGCTCCTTGCCGCGGTAGTCGGAGACGACCAGGACCGCGGCGGGCTGGACGGTGCCGACAGCCGCCACGACGGCGTCGGCCGCGGTGGCGGGCAGGTGGGCGGCCTCGCCCAGGTCGGCAGAAAGCAGACGGGTGGCGCCGGCGCCGGCCAGGGCCGCGCGGGCGGCCTCACCCAGGGGCTGGAGGGTCAGGGCGACGACGTCGCCGCCGGTCAGCTCCCGAGCGACGGTGAGCAGCTCCAGGCTGGGGCCGGTGGGGGCGGCCTCGGTGGTCTCGAGGTCGACGAGGACGAGCAGGGGGGCATCGAGCATGGGAATCAGCTTCTTTCGCGAGTGGTATGAGGCGGACGGGCGGCGCGACGGCGTCCAGCGCCCCGGCTGGGGGACGTGGGCGGGCGCTGCGGCCGGCCGTCAGACGAGCTTGTTCTCCACGAGCCAGGCGGCGAGCTCGCGGCCCGCCTCCCCGGCGTCGGTGCGGATGATGCCGGCCTCACGGGCGGGTCGGGCCTCGTCGTCGACGACGGCGACGGCCGGCTCGGCGATCTGGAGGCCGAGCTCGGAGGCGTCCCAGAAGTCAATGGGCTTCTTCTTCGCGGCGCGCATGGCGGCGAAGTTGGGGTAGCGGGGCTCGTTGGCCTGGTCGGTGACGCTGACGAGCGCGGGCAGCGCAGCGCTGAGGACCTCGCGGACGGTGCCCACGGTGCGGGTGACGGTCACGACGCCGCCGTCGACCTCGAGATGGTTGGCCAGCGTCAGGGCCGGACGGTGCAGGGCGGCGGCCAGGGCGCCGGGCAGCATGGAGGTCATGGAGTCCAGGGAGGCCATACCGGTGACAACCAGGTCGACCTCGCCGATGCGCTCGATGGCGGCGGCCAGGACCCGGGCGGTGGTGACGACATCGGCTCCGGCCAGGTCGTCGTCGGCCACGACGACCCCGGAGTCGGCCCCCATCTGCAGGGCACGGCGCACCCCGTCCTCAGCGTCCTCAGGCCCCATGGTCAGGGCGATGACCTCGCCGTCGGCCTCCTCGGCCAGGGTGACGGCGGCCTCGACAGCGTTCTCGTCGAGCTCGTTGAGGACATCCTCCTCTCCGCGCACGAGTCGACCGTCCTCGATGCGGCGCTCGGACTGCACGTCGGGAACGTGCTTGATGCAGACCACGATTCTCATGGGATCAAGGTTGCCATAACAGCGGCATCTCACCACTGAGCGCTCAGTCACCCTGACACGGCGTCAGGACGAGGATCGGAACGACGAAATGATGACGACGCCGTCACGCCCGGTGGCCTAAACGCGACGCGGCGCACTCCTACGAGGGAGACCTCACTACCCTTCAAGTGGTAGCAACCGGCAGCCGCCAGGACAATGGGCCCATGTCTTCGACGCCAGAGCCCGCCCCAGCACCGCGCGCCGAGCTGCCGGCAGCTCCCGACCACAGCCTGGGTGTCGCTCTGAACGGAGACGGCGCGGACTTCGCGGTCCACGCCCCGCATGCCACGGCCGTGGACCTGTGCCTGCTGACCATGGATGCCGACGGCGCCGTGGTTGAGGAGACCCGGATCGGGATGCACGGGCCCTCGCGGGGCCTGTGGAGCGCCCACGTCCCCGGCGTCGGAGCCGGTCAGCGCTACGGCTACCGCGCCTACGGGCCCTGGAACCCGCACGAGGGCCTGCTCTACAACCCCCACAAGCTGCTGTTGGACCCCTATGCCCGCGCCCTGGACGGCCGAGTGGATCTGGGGCCGGCCGTCTACGCCCACGAGGTCACTGACGACCTGGTTCCGGCGGCCGAGCCCTGGAGGCCCTCGCACCTGGACTCGGCCGGCGCCACCGCCGTCGGCGTGGTCACCGGCGACACCTTCCCGGTGGTTCCGGGGCCGCGCGTGCCTCGCGAGCGCACCGTCATCTACGAGGCCCACGTCAAGGGCCTGACCTACCTGCTGCCGGGCGTGCCCGAGGATCTTCGCGGCACCTACGCGGGGCTGGCCCACTCGGTGACGGTCGAGCACCTCAAGGGCCTGGGGATCACCACGATCGAGCTGCTGCCGATCCACGCCTCGGTGAGCGAGCCCTTCCTGATCAAGCGGGGCCTGACCAACTACTGGGGCTACTCCACTCTCAGCTACTTCGCGCCCGAGCCCTCCTACGCCACGGCCGCGGCGCGTGCAGCCGGCCCGCAGGCGGTCCTGGACGAGGTGCGCGGCATGGTCTCCATGCTCCACGAGGCCGGCCTGGAGGTCGTGCTCGACGTCGTCTACAACCACACCTGCGAGGGCGGTGTCGACGGCCCCTCCTTGAGCCTGCGCGGCCTGGACAACCTGGACTACTACCTGCACGCCCCCTACCTGCCGGCGCAGTACATGGACGTCACCGGCACCGGCAACACGGTGGACTTCCGGGCCACCGGGGCGATCCGGTTGGCCCTGGACTCGCTGCGCTACTGGGTCACCGAGGTCGGCGTCGACGGCTTCCGCTTCGACCTGGCCACCACCCTGGGCCGCCATGCCGCGGAGTTCTCGCCGCGCCACCCGCTGCTCACGGCGATCGCCACGGACCCGGTGCTCAGCACCGTCAAGCTCATCAGCGAGCCCTGGGACGTGGGGCCCGGCGGCTGGCGCACCGGCCAGTTCCCCGAGCCCTTCCAGGACTGGAACGACCACTTCCGCGACACCACACGCTCCTTCTGGCTGCACGACGCCTCAGAGATCTCCAAGGGCCGTCTGGGCTCGGACCTGCGTGACCTGGCGACGCGCCTGTCGGGCAGCGCGGACCTGTTCAGCCACGGGGAGTTCCCCGGCGGTCGCGGCCCGCTGGGCTCGGTCAACTTCGTGGCGGCGCACGACGGCTTCACCCTGCGTGACCTGGTGGTCTATGACCACAAGCACAATCTGGCCAACAAGGAGGACAACCGCGACGGCAACTCCAACAACCGCTCCTGGAACCACGGTTTTGAGGGAGACGTCGTCGAGGGCATCAACGGTGGCCCGATCGAGGTGCTGCGCCGCCGGTCGATGCGCAACCTGCTGGCCACCGTGCTGCTGAGCGCCGGGACCCCCATGCTGGTGGCCGGCGACGAGATGGGGCGCACCCAGCAGGGCAACAACAACTGCTACTGCCAGGACTCCGTGCTCTCCTGGGTGGACTGGAACCTGGAGGTCTGGCAGCGCGACCTGGTCGCCACGACGCGCTTCCTCATCCACCTGCGCCACACCCACCCGGTGGCGCGCCCCTCGCGCTTCGCGACCGGGCAGGTCCTTGAAGGTGACACGATCGCGGATCTGGCCTGGTACCGGGCGGACGCCGCACCGATGGACGGGGACTCCTGGCACGACCCGCTCACTCGCGTGGTCCAGATGCTGCGCTCGGGCCGCCCCTGGGACGACGACGACATGCTCGTGGTCATCAACGGCGCCCTGGACCAGGTCGACGTCGTCCTGCCCGAGGGGCGCGGGACCGACTGGCACCTGGCCTGGGACTCGACCTGGGCGGTCCCCCAGCCTCATACCGCCCCCTTCTCCCAGGCGCGGCGCGTGAGCCGAAGCCCCCAAGACACTCAGACTGACGTCATCATCGAGACGGACGACGCCGGCGAGGTCAAGGACGTCAAGACCGTGGCGAGCAGCCCTGAGGGTCACACCGTTGAGAGTCTCACGGACTGCCATCACGACCGCCCGGGTGACACGACGATGCTGGAGGCGCTGTCTCTGCGGGTCTACTTCTCCGGTGAGCCGCTCGAGGCCCTCAAGGCGGGTCCCCAGACCGAACAGACCGAGGCGGTCGGTGCCAGCTAGGGCTTGCCGCACCAGACAGTTGATTCGGCATAGGCTGGTGCCCGATGCTGACGTTTCCTCCCCCTGTTGAACGCGCCTGGGACCGTCTGCGGCCGGACCCGGTAGGACTGGTCCTGGGCTCAGTGTTCTTCGTCCTGGCACTGACACCGTCGCTCATCCCCCGAGACATCCTCTTCCAGGGGGTGGCCTGCGGGCTGTGCGCGGCAACCGGTTACCTCGTAGGCGTCTGGTTGTCGTGGAACTGGCGTACCTGGGTGAGCAAGGTGGTGCAGATCCTGTGGGAGGCCAGTGGCAGGAGTCTGCCGTCCTGGGTGCCTCGCTGGAGGCGACGGGTGGAGATCACGCTGAGCGTCATCGTGGTTCTAGGACTCAACGCGATCCTGCTGCAGGCGGTCCATTGGCAGCAGCAGGTGGCCTCCCTGACTGACTACCGCGCCTACACGCCCGCGCAGTACCTGCTGGTCTTCCCCGTGGGCTTCAGCATCTGGATGGCCCTGGTCATGGTGGGGCGCGGCTTCCTGCACCTGGAGGCCTGGCTGAAGCGGCACCTTCCTCAGCGACTGCCACTGCCGGTGCGCTCGGTATCCTCCTGGATCATCGTGCTCGTACTGGTATTCACGCTGGTGAACCAGGCGATCCCCGGCATCATCATCCGGGGCGCGGAGTCGGCCTTCTCCGTGCGCAACAGTGCGGATCCGCCTTCGACGCCGCGGCCGACGGCGGCCGAGCGCTCGGGCTCTCCGGAGTCACTCGTGGCGTGGGAGTCCCTGGGGGCCTATGGCAAGCGTTTTGTGGGCCGGGGCCTGAACGCGCAGGGTCTTGAGAAGGTGACCTCCCGGCCGGCCAGTGAGCCGATCCGCGTCTACGCCGGGTTGGAGAGCGCGGGAAGCGACCAGGCACGGGCCGCACTCGTCGTCGAGGAGCTGAAGCGCACCGGAGCGGCCTCCCGCTCGGCGATCATGATCGCCCCGACGACGGGGACCGGTTGGGTGGACCCAGTGGCGGCTCTGTCACTGGAGGTGCTCTACGACGGCGATACGGCGATCGCGGCCGCCCAGTACTCCTACCTGCCCTCAGGGGTGCAGTTCATCGCCGACACCGACAAGGCCCGGGCCTCTGGCAAGGCGCTGGTGACGGCTGTCGTGGCCTGGTGGAAGACGCTTCCAGAAGGCGACAGGCCCCGGCTGCTGCTGTATGGGGAGTCGATGGGAGTGCTGGCCGGTGAGGCCGCCTTCGACAGCTTGGCCGACGTCCTGGACTCGGTCGACGGCGTCCTGTGGGCGGGCCCGCCCAACTCCTCGAGACTGTGGCAAGACCTGGTGACGCGGCGCGATCCGGGCACGGGGGAGGTAGACCCCACCTACTCGGCCGGCCTGACGGTGCGCTTCGCCCAGGACCAGGAGGATATGGAGGCCTTCGCCGGCGACACCACCTGGGGAGACCATAGGATTCTCTACATCCAGCATGCGAGCGACCCGGTGGTGTGGTGGTCGCCGAGGCTGATCCGTCAGACACCGGACTGGTTACGGGAGCAGCCTGGGAAGGATCGCTCCCCCACCATGCGCTGGCTGCCCTACATCACCTTCTTCCAAGTGAGCGCGGACCTGCCGCGGGCGATGAACGTGCCTGCTGGGCACGGGCACCGCTACGGTGCCGAGTTCCTCGATGGGTTGGCCCTGATCAGTCATGACAGCTCTTTCACTCCCGAGCGCGTCGCCCAGGCCCGCCAGGAGCTGGAGCGCGCCTTGGCCACTCAGCCTTCCGATGACTGAGCCGGGGGCCGGGCAACGCCGGCCCCCAGTCCGTCACGGCACCACCACCCCCTAGGATGAGGCCATGACTCAGACTCCCACCGCGGCCGAGGAGGCCCTGGCCAACGCCACCAATGACGCCTCCCTGGCCCGATCCATCGCCCGCTCCGCCGAGATCGAGGCCGATATCGCCGTCAACCCCGGCCGCTACCGGATGTTCACCGGGGTCCGCCCCACCGGGAACATGCACCTGGGCCACTACTTCGGCACCATGCACTCCTGGAAGACGATCCAGGACGCGGGCGTGGAGACCTGGATCCTCGTGGCCGACTACCAGGTCATCACCGACCGCGACGGCGTGGGCCCCATTCGCGAGCGGGTCCTGTCCCTGGTCACCGACGCCCTGGCGGTGGGCGTGGACCCGCAGCGCTCGACGATCTTCGCCCACTCGGCGGTCCCGGCCCAGAACCAGCTGATGCTGCCCTTCCTGTCCCTGGTCACCGAGTCCGAGCTGCACCGCAACCCCACGGTGAAGTCCGAGCTGGAGGCCACCGACGGGCGGGCCATGAGCGGCCTGCTGCTCACCTACCCGGTCCACCAGGCCACCGACATCCTCTTCTGCCAGGCCAACCTCGTGCCCGTCGGGAAGGATCAGCTCCCCCACCTGGAGCAGGCCCGGCTCATCGCCCAGCGCTTCGACAAGCGCTACGGGCGGGCGGTCAAGGACCACCCGGTCTTCCGCCGCCCCGAGGCGCTGCTCAGCCAGGCTCCGATGCTGCTGGGCCTGGACGGGGAGAAGATGAGCAAGTCGCGCCGCAACACGATCGAGCTGCGCATGAGCGCCGACGAGACCGCCAAGGCCCTCAAGAAGGCCAAGACGGACTCCGAGCGCGTCATCACCTACGACCCGGTCAACCGGCCCGAGGTCTCCAACCTGTTGATGCTGGCCTCCCTGTGCGGGGCGGGCGCTCCCGAGGAGATCGCCGGGCGCATCGGCGACGGCGGGGCGGGCATGCTCAAGAAGGTCACCACGGAGGCCGTCAACGAGTTCTTCGCCCCCATCCGGGCCCGTCGCACCGAGCTGGCGGCCAACGAGGACTACCTCCTGGAGGTCCTGCGGCAGGGCAATGCCCGGGCCAACGAGGTCGCCACCAGGACGCTCGACGACGTCCGCACCGCCATGCAGATGAACTACTGAGGGCCTGCCGGCCGCTGAGCCGGCCTGCCCAGCCACCCGATCGGCCCGGTTCGCGACGCGCGTACCGGGCCGATCCGCGCCCTGCGAGCTGGCATGTGACTCAGCTCGTTTCTCACCGTAGTCTTGTTCCTGTGACTCCGAACACGACGCCGATGGCCGGCAAGAAGCAGTCCACCCGTCCCTCCAAGTCCTCTGCCGCTCCCACCGATGCACCCGCCCAGGGCACCGGGACGCAGACCACGCCGGCGGTGCCGTCCACGAGCTCCGCGGCGCCACAGCCGGCCCCGTTCTCGCTGATCGGCCGGATCCCGGTCACGGAGGTCTTTCCCGTCGTCGAGGACGGGCGCTGGCCGGCCAAGGCCGTCGTCGGCGAGGTCATCCCGATCCGCGCCACCGTCTTCCGCGAGGGGCACGACTGCTACGGCGCCACCGCGGTGCTGGTACGTCCCGACGGCAGTGACGGCCCGAGCGCCCGCATGCACGACATCGCCCCGGGACTGGACCGCTATGAGGCCTCCGTGGCGCCCGACGCCCCCGGGGACTGGCGCTTCCGCGTCGAGGGGTGGTCGGACCCGTACGCCACCTGGAGTCACGACGCCGGCATCAAGGTGCCCGCCGGGATCGACGTCGAGCTCATGCTGGAGGAGGGCGCCCGGGTCCTGGACCGGGCGGTGGCCATCGAGGGACGTGACGAGGAGGGCGTCAAGGCCCTCAACGACGCCGTGTGGATCATGCGCGACCCCTCCAACCCCGTGGCCGACCGCCTGGCTGCGGGCATGTCGGACTCGGTCAAGGCCGCCCTGGAGCGCCTGCCGCTGCGCGACCACGTCTCCCCCTCCGCCGAGTACCCCCTCCAGGTGGACCGCGAGCGCGCCCTGACCGGCTCCTGGTATGAGATCTTCCCGCGCTCGCTGGGCTCGGGGGCCGATGAGGACGGCACCTGGCACTCGGGGACGCTGCGCAGCGCGACCGAGCGACTGGACCGCATCGCGGCCATGGGATTCGACGTCCTCTACCTCACGCCCATCTCCCCCATCGGCCTGACCAACCGCAAGGGCCGCAACAACACCCTGACGGCGCGTCCCGGCGACCCCGGCTCCCCCTACGGCATCGGCTCCCCCGACGGCGGCCACGACGCCATCCACCCCGACCTGGGCACCTTCGAGGACTTCGACGCCCTGGTGGCGCGCTCGCGCGAGCTGGGTATGGAGGTGGCCCTGGACCTGGCGCTCCAGTGCTCCCCGGACCACCCGTGGGTGACCGAGCACCCGGAGTGGTTCACAGTTCTGGCCGACGGCTCGATCGCCTACGCCGAGAACCCGCCCAAGAAGTACCAGGACATCTACCCGCTCAACTTCGACAACGACCCCGAGGGCATCTATCAGGCGATCCTAGGAGTCGTGCACACCTGGATCGCACACGGCGTGACGATCTTCCGGGTGGACAACCCCCACACTAAGCCCCTGGCCTTCTGGCAGCGGCTCATCGCCGAGATCCACGCTGAGTCCCCCGACGTGCTGTTCCTGGCCGAGGCCTTCACCCGTCCCGCCATGATGCGCACCCTGGGCATGATCGGCTTCCACCAGTCCTACACCTACTTCGCCTGGCGTAACACCAAGCAAGAGCTCATCGAGTACATGATGGAGCTCAGCAAGGGCACCGCCCACCTGCTGCGTCCAGCCTTCTGGCCCACCACGCACGACATCCTCACGCCCTTCATGACCAACGGGAAGGTGCCGGCCTTCAAGCTGCGCGCCGTCCTGGCGGCCACGCTCTCGCCGACCTGGGGCATCTACTCGGGCTACGAGCTGGCCGAGTCCACGCCGCGCCCGGGCTACGAGGAGCAGATCGACAACGAGAAGTACGAGTACAAGCCGCGCGACTTCGCCACCGCCCGTCGCAACGGGATCGAGGACCTGCTCACCCGTCTCAATGCCGCCCGATCCTCCCACCCGGCCCTGCGCCAGCTGCGGGACATCTACTTCCACCCCACCAGCGATGACCAGCTCCTCGCCTACTCCAAGCGGGTGGATGCCTTCCACAGCCCCACGGGCAGGGAGGACGTCGTCCTGACGGTGGTCAACCTCGACCCGCACGGGGCGCGCGCCGGCGAGGTCTACCTCAACCTGGAGGCCCTGGGCCTGCCGGGCTGGGTGGATGCCTCACGCCCGGTGGTCAGAGTGACCGACGAGCTCACTGGAGACACCTACGACTGGTCGGGGCAGAACTACGTGCGCCTTGATCCCTTCGCCGGGCAGGTCGCCCACGTCTTCTCCGTGGAGCCGTTGTGAGCACGGACCCGATGAGCATCGGACCGATGCCTGCTGGCAACGAGCCGCAGGCCGCAGTGCCGGTCGGCCCTTTCGGCCAGCCCGTGCCGGGGAGTGTCCCCGTAGCGGCTCCCGTGGCCGCTGCCGGAACCGCGGCCATGGCGGCGCTGCCCACCCCCAGCGGCGGGATCCCCATGCCGATGACGGTGGCACCGCCGATCCCCGGCGTACCGGTCCTGCCCGCTCAGGCCCGGCCCGGCCTGAGCCCGGACCCCGAGTGGTTCCGCACGGCGGTCTTCTACGAGGCGCTGCTGCGCTCCTTCGCCGACTCCGACGGCGACGGCGTCGGGGACCTGCGCGGGTTCATCTCCCGGCTGGACTATTTGGCGTGGCTGGGCGTGGACTGCGTGTGGATCCCGCCCTTTTACCCCTCCCCCGGGCGCGACGGAGGCTACGATATCTCCGACTACACGGCCATCGACCCGCGCTACGGGACGATGGAGGACTTCCGCGAGCTGGTCCACCAGGCCCACCAGCGTGGGATCCGCATCATCATCGACATGGTCGTCAACCACACCTCGGACGCCCACCCCTGGTTCCAGGCCTCCCGCTCGGACCCCGAGGGTCCTTACGGAGACTTCTACGTGTGGGCCGACGACGACTCCGGCTACGACGACGCCCGCATCATCTTCGTGGACACCGAGGAGTCCAACTGGGCCTACGACGTCGAGCGCGGCCAGTTCTACTGGCACCGCTTCTTCTCCCACCAGCCCGACCTCAACTACCGCAACCCGGCGGTCATCGAGGCCATCCACGACGTCATCCGCTTCTGGGCGCGCACCGGGGTGGACGGCTTCCGCCTCGACGCCATCCCCTACCTGATCGAGTCGGAGGGCACCAACTGCGAGAACCTGGCCGGTACCCACGAGATCATCGCTGGGATCCGCGAGATGCTCGACCGGGAGTTCCCCGGGACCATCACGCTGGCCGAGGCCAACCAGTGGCCCGAGGACGTCGTGGAGTACTTCGGCACCGAGGAGGTGCCCGAGTGCACCATGTGCTTCCACTTCCCGGTCATGCCGCGCATCTTCTTCGCGCTGCGGCAGGGCTCGGCCGAGGCCATCCGCTGGGTGCTGGAGAAGACCCCCGACATCCCCGCTCACGGGCAGTGGGGGACCTTCCTGCGCAACCACGACGAGCTGACCCTGGAGATGGTCACCGACGCCGAGCGCGACCAGATGTACGCCTGGTACGCCCCCGAGGAGCGCATGCGCGCCAACATCGGGATCCGGCGCCGCCTGGCCCCGCTCCTGGACGCCTCGCGCGCCGAGGTGGAGCTGGCCTACGCCCTGCTCCTGTCGCTGCCGGGCAGCCCCTGCCTCTACTACGGCGACGAGATCGGCATGGGTGAGAACATCTGGCTGGAGGACCGCGACGCCGTGCGCACCCCCATGCAGTGGGACGACTCCCCCAACATGGGCTTCTCCTCCGTGGTTGACCCCGGTGCCCTAGCGCTTCCGCTCATCCAGGCCCCTGGATACGCGCACCTGACGGTGGCCACTGAGATGGCCCGGCCCGACTCGCTGCTGCACTTCACCCGACGGATCCTGCACCTGCGCCGCGCCCACCCCGTGCTGGGTCGCGGGAGCTTCCTCCTGCGCTCCACCAGCGACGACGCCGTCCTGGCGCACACGCGCTGCGACGAGGAGCCAGGGGAGGGGAGCGAGACCCTCCTGTGCGTCGCCAACCTCTCGGCCACCCCCCGATCGGTGACGATCGAGGTTCCCGAGCTGGCGGGCAGGGGCACCACGGACCTGTTCGGGGGCTGCGCCTTCCCGCCCGTCGACGACCGCGGCCGCCTCACCCTGACGCTGGGCGCGCGCGGATACTACTGGCTGTCCGTTGACCCGACCGAGCCCGACGACGCCCCCCAGAGCGACCACGAGAACCACCCGACCGAGGAAGAGGAAGTCTGATGCCCAACGAGCCGATCTCCGCCGTACCGCAGCCCGCCACCGTGCCGGCACGGTCCCTACGCAGTGCTCAGGCGCCGTCGACCTGGCCCAGTGACGCCGAGATCCTGGCGGCCCTGGGACCATGGATGCTCCAGCGGCGCTGGTTCCCGCTCAAGGGGGACGCCGCCCCACCGCTGGGCTCCCTGCGCATGATCGCCTCCTGGGAGCCCGAGGAGGGGGTGCGCGACCTCGTCATCGCCGCCCTGCGGGGCAACCAGGCCGAGACCGGTCACCGCGACGGGATGGTGCTGCTGCACGTGCCGGTGGTCCTGGAGTCCGCCGACGCACTTGACTCCTTCGCCACCCCCGGTGAAGCCCCCGGCAACCACGGCCTGCTGGCGACCACCGCCTCCGACGGGGCACCTGCGCAGGTGGCGCTCGTTGACGGCACCCACCACCCGGCCTTCTGGCGCGCCTGGGCCCTGAGCGCGCTGGAGGCGGGCACAGTCCTGAGCGAGGCCGGCGCCCTGGCCATCGCCCAGCGGGCGCCGAGGCTACGGGTGACCACCGGGGAGCAGTCCAACACCTCCGTCATCCTGCCTGCGCCCACCGACCCCGCCGAGGCTCTTGGCGAGCAGGACGCCACCACCGGTGACCTCATCGTCAAGCTGCTGCGGGTCCTGGAACACGGGCGCAACCCCGACGTGGAGCTGTCGGTGGCCCTGGCCCGCAGCGGCTGGGACCGGGTGCCCACGCCGGTGGCCTGGTCCACCATGACCTGGACGCGCATGGGCGGCTGCGGCCAGCCCGCCCTGGAGGAGTCCACCGACTCGGCCGTGGCCTGCAGCTTCGTCCCCCGCGCCGATGACGGCTTCGAGCTGTTCTGCTCACTGGCCTCCACCGACGACGTCGACGGGCCGGTGCGGGCCCGGGCCGTGGACCTGGCCCGGGATCTGGGACGCACGACCGCGCAGATGCACCACCACCTGGCCGCGTCCCTGGGCACGAGCCGCCCGCCGGCACCGGCCGAACTCGCCGCCTCCCTGCGCAAGCGCGCCCGGTGGGCGCTGGAGGAGGTGCCCGAGCTCTCCGGCCACATCCGGGCCCTGGAGCTCAAGGTGGAGCAGACCCTGGAGCGGCTCGAGGCGCTGGCGGCCCTGGAGCCGGCCACCCGCATCCACGGCGACTACCACCTGGGGCAGGTGCTTCACGAGATCGGCGGCCAGCAACGCTGGTACGTCCTGGACTTCGAGGGCGAGCCCCTGCGCCCCCTGGCCCAGCGCTCCGACCCCGACCTGCCGGCCCGGGACGTGGCCGGCATGCTGCGCTCCTTCGACTACGCCGCCGCCGTCGGCAAGGCCCCCCACCCCGACTGGCTCCCCGCCGTGCGCACCGCCTTCGAGGAGGGCTACCGCCAGGGGCGCCAGGAGACCGGCTCGCCGGAGCCCTCGCCGACCGCGTCCAGCACCGAGGAGCAGGCAGAGGCCTCGTATCAGACGGTCCTGACCTGCCTGGAGCTCGACAAGGCCCTCTACGAGGCCGTCTACGAGGCCCGCAACCGTCCCGACTGGCTGGGCATCCCCATGGCGGGGATCGAGTCGGTCCTGTCCAAGCACACGGAGGGCTGAGCACGCGACGATCCTCCATCCCCGTCATCCCCACCGGTTCGACGTCCAAAAGCACCCGTTAATCACCAACGCATGGAAGAGTTGCTGTATGAGCGCCAACACACCTGAGAAGGACCTCGGCTCCGAGGCCCCAGTCGACCTCACCCCCGTCCCCGTGGACCCCTGGATCCTGGCTGACGTCGCCTACGCGCGCTACCACGACCCGCACGAGGTCCTGGGCGCCCACGTCGGCGAGAACGGAGTCACCATCCGCACCGTCCGCCACCTTGCCGACGACGTCGTCGTCACCACCAAGGACGGCGCCTACCCCGCCACCCATGAGCAGGACGGCGTCTGGGTGGCGGTCCTACCCGGCCAGGAGGTCCCCGACTACCGCATCAAAGTCACCTACGGCGACGAGACCACCACCGTCGACGACCCCTACCGCTACATGCCCACTCTGGGTGAGATGGACATCTATCTCATCTCCGAGGGCCGACACGAGGAGCTGTGGGAGGTCCTGGGCGCCCACATCAAGCACTACGACGGCCCCATGGGCGAGATCGAGGGAACCGCTTTCGCCGTGTGGGCCCCCAACGCCCGCGCCGTGCGCGTCGTCGGCGACTTCAACTACTGGGACGGCACCGCCACCGCCATGCGCTCCCTGGGCTCGTCCGGGGTGTGGGAGCTGTTCGTGCCCGGCGTCGGGGTCGGTGCGCGCTACAAGTTCGAGATCTGCTTCGCCGACGGCTCCTGGCATCAGAAGGCCGACCCGATGGCCCGCGCCACCGAGGTCCCCCCGGCCACCGCCTCGGTCGTCACCGACCAGTTCCACCAGTGGGAGGACCAGGAGTGGATGGCCAAGCGCGCCGCCACCGACCCCCACAGCGGACCGATGAGCATCTACGAGGTCCACATCGGCTCATGGCGCCAGGGGCTGGGCTTCCGCGGCCTGGCCGAGGAGCTGGTCCCCTACGTCAAGGAGGCCGGCTTCACCCACGTGGAGTTCCTGCCGGTGGCCGAGCACCCCTTCGGCGGGTCCTGGGGCTACCAGGTCTCGGGCTACTACGCGCCCACGGCCCGCTTCGGCACCCCCGACGACTTCCGCTACCTGGTCGACCAGCTCCACCAGGCGGGCATCGGCGTCATCCTGGACTGGGTGCCGGCCCACTTCCCCAAGGACGAGTGGGCCCTGGCCCGCTTCGACGGCACCCCCCTGTACGAGGACCCCGACCCGCAGCGCGGCGAGCACCCCGACTGGGGCACCTACGTGTTCAACTTCGGACGCAACGAGGTGCGCAACTTCCTGGTCGCCAACGCCCTGTACTGGCTCCAGGAGTTCCACGCCGACGGTCTGCGCGTCGACGCCGTGGCCTCCATGCTCTACCTGGACTACTCGCGCCAGGACGGCCAGTGGCACCCCAACCAGTTCGGCGGCCGCGAGCACCTGGAGGCCATCAGCTTCCTGCAGGAGGCCACCGCCACCGCCTACCGCAAGAACCCCGGCATCGTCATGGCCGCTGAGGAGTCCACGGCGTGGCCGGGCGTCACCGCCCCCACCGAGTACGGCGGCCTGGGCTTCGGGTTGAAGTGGAACATGGGCTGGATGAACGACACCCTGCGCTACCTCGCAGAGGACCCGGTCAACCGCCGCTACCACCACGGCGAGCTGACCTTCTCCCTCGTGTACGCCTTCTCCGAGCAGTTCATCCTGCCGCTGAGCCACGATGAGGTCGTCCATGGCAAGGGCTCCCTGCTGTCCAAGATGCCCGGCGACCACTGGCAGGAGCTGGCGGGCCTGCGCGCCCTGTACGCCTACCAGTGGTCCCACCCCGGCAAGCAGCTGCTGTTCATGGGGCAGGAGTTCGGTCAGGGAACCGAGTGGAACGCGGATACGTCCCTGGACTGGTGGATCCTGGATGACCCCGGCCACCAGGGGCTGCTCGCTCTGGTCAGCGACCTCAACCACCTCTACCTCAGCTCGCCGGCCCTGTGGTCGGAGGACTTCTCCCACCGAGGATTCGAGTGGATCGAGGCCGGCGACGGCGACCACAACGTCCTGTCCTACCTGCGCAAGGGGACCGACGCCGACGGGCGGGCCGATCTGATGGTCTGCATCATCAACTTCGCCGGCACCCCGCACGAGGGCTACCGGGTGGGCCTGCCCTTCGCCGGGGACTGGGAGGAGGTCCTCAACACCGACTCCGAGGACTACGGCGGCTCCGGCGTGGGCAACCTGGGCCGTGTCGAGGCCGAGGACCTGCCCTGGAACGGGCGCCCGGCCTCCGTGAGCCTGCGGGTCCCCCCGATGGGGGCGGTCTTCCTGCGTCCGGCTCAGGACTGATCCGGGCCGAAACCACGCACCGCGGTGGGGCGAGGGGCCCGCGCCTCCCACCCCACCGCGGCCTGTTGCTCGTCGCGTCTTCAGAACTTCGAACTTGACCCGCCGCCATCACCTATGAGCCGGTAGTCTGGGTCCTGTCTCGCACAGGCGCGCGGCCTCCGGTGCCCTGTAACTCTGCGTGCTCCGGTCGGTCCGGCCCCGTCGATGTACGATGTTTCAGTCCGCTGCAAAATTCTTGCAGTCGGCGACCACGATGCCTGACAAGGGAAGAAGAATGACACAGAAACTGGTCACGAGCGCCCCCGCGCAGGTGCGCGCCGTATCCGGTCGCCCCGAGACCGCAGCCACCCTCATGGAGGTCTGGCAGGGCCTGTCCGCCGCCGTCGTCGACACTATTGCGGACGACTGGTACGCCACCGAGCAGAAGTACAGTGCCGGGCGCCAGGAGCACTACTTCTCCGCCGAGTTCCTCATGGGCCGCGCCCTGCTCAACAACCTCTCCAACCTGGGGATGGTCGACGAGGCGCGCGAGGTCGTCGGTTCCTTCGGCGTCAACCTCTCCGACGTCCTGGAGCAGGAGCCCGACGCAGCCCTGGGCAACGGCGGGCTGGGACGCCTGGCCGCCTGCTTCCTCGACTCCTGCGCCACCCTCGACCTGCCGGTCAACGGCTTCGGCATCCTCTACCGCTACGGGCTGTTCAAGCAGCTCTTCGAGGACGGCTTCCAGACCGAGCACCCCGACCCCTGGATGGAGGAGGGCTACCCCTTCGTCATCCGCCACGAGGAGGCCCAGCGCCTGGTGCACTACCGGGACATGACCGTGCGCGCCATCCCCTACGACATGCCCATCACCGGCTACGGCACCAAGAACGTGGGGACCCTGCGCCTGTGGAAGGCCGAGCCGCTCGAGGAGTTCGACTACGACGCCTTCAACTCCCAGCGCTTCACCGACGCCATCGTCGAGCGCGAGCGCACCGCCGACATCTCCCGGGTCCTGTACCCCAACGACACCACGTACGAGGGCAAGGTCCTGCGCGTGCGCCAGCAGTACTTCTTCTGCTCGGCCTCCCTGCAGGAGATCATCGAGAACTACATCACCCACCACGGCGAGGACCTGTCCGGCTTCGCCGACTACAACGCCATCCAGCTCAACGACACCCACCCGGTGCTCGCCATCCCCGAGCTGATGCGCATCCTCCTGGACGAGCACCACCTGGGCTGGGAGGAGGCCTGGGAGGTGGTCACCAAGACCTTCGCCTACACCAACCACACGGTGCTGGCCGAGGCCCTGGAGACCTGGGAGATCTCCATCTTCGACCGTCTCTTCCCGCGCATCACCGAGATCGTTCGCGAGATCGACCGCCGTTTCCGCATGGAGATGGCCGAGCGTGGCCTGGAGCAGGACACCATCGACTACATGGCCCCCATCTGCGGGGACAAGGTGCGCATGGCCTGGATCGCCTGCTACGCCTCGTACTCCATCAACGGCGTCGCCGCGCTGCACACCGAGATCATCAAGCGCGAGACCCTGGGCGAGTGGCACGCCATCTGGCCCGAGCGCTTCAACAACAAGACCAACGGCGTCACCCCGCGCCGCTGGCTGCGCCAGTGCAACCCGCGCCTGTCGGCGCTCCTGGACGAGGTCACCGGCTCGGACGCCTGGGTCAAGGATCTCTCCGTCCTGGCCGAGCACACCGATTCCGTGGACGAGTCCGTCTACGACCGCCTGGCGGAGATCAAGCACGCCAACAAGGTGGACTTCGCCGCGTGGATCGCCCAGCGCGAGGGGATCGAGATCGACCCGGAGGCGATCTTCGACGTCCAGATCAAGCGCCTCCACGAGTACAAGCGCCAGCTGCTCAACGCCATCTACATCCTGGACCTCTACTTCCGCATGAAGCAGGACCCGAGCCTGCAGGTCCCCAAGCGGGTCTTCATCTTCGGGGCGAAGGCGGCCCCCGGGTACATCCGGGCCAAGGGCGTCATCAAGCTCATCAACGCCATCGCCGACCTGGTCAACAACGACCCGGTCGTCTCCAAGACCCTCAAGGTCGTCTTCGTCCACAACTACAACGTCTCCCCGGCCGAGCACATCATCCCGGCCGCCGACGTCTCCGAGCAGATCTCGATGGCCGGCAAGGAGGCCTCGGGCACCTCCAACATGAAGTTCATGATGAACGGCGCCCTGACCCTGGGCACGCTCGACGGCGCCAACGTGGAGATCCTGGAGGCCGTCGGGGACGACAACGCCTACATCTTCGGCGCCACCGAGGACGAGCTGCCCGCCCTGCGTGAGAGCTACGACCCCGTGTGGCACTACGAGAACGTCCCCGGTCTCAAGCGCGTCCTGGACGCCTTCACCGACGGCACCCTGGACGACAACGGCTCGGGCTGGTTCGCCGACCTGCGCCGCAGCCTGCTGGAGGCCTCCCACGAGCCGGCCGACGTCTACTACGTCCTGGGCGACTTCGCCTCCTACCGCGAGACCAAGGACGCCATGGCGGCCGACTACGCCGACACCCGTGCCTGGCAGCGCAAGGCCTGGGTGAACATCACCCGCTCGGGCCGTTTCTCCTCCGACCGCACCATCAGCGACTACGCCCGCGAGGTCTGGAAGATCGACCCCGAGCCCATCGCCTGATCGTCACGGCATGAGCGAGTGCCCCTCACCACGACCGGTGAGGGGCACTCCTTTTTCCGTATGCGCTGGGCGCCGCCACATCCTCAGCAGGGTCCGCCGAGGATCAGTAGAGCATGGTGGCCAGGCGGCGGCGGGCCTGGGCGACCTCCGGGGAGGTGGAGCCGATGATCTCGAAGAGCTCGAGCAGTCGCAGCCGGGCCGTCTCCCGTTCCTCCCCCACGTGGGTGCGCACGGCCTCCAGGGCCCGGCCGAGGGCGGCGTTGACATCCCCCAGGGCCAGGGCGGCGTCGGCACCGGCCAGGGCCGCGGTCAGATCCGTGGGCGCAGCGTCGGCGGCTGCGAGGAGCTCGTGGGGGTCCTGGCCGTCCAGGCGGGCCATGAGGCGCACCTGGTTGCGGGCCACCTTGAGGTCGTCGTCGCCGGGGTTCTGGGCGATGGCGTGGGTGTAGACCTCCTCGGCGGCGGCGAAGTCCCCGGCCTCGATGGCCTCGCGGGCGGCCCGCTCGACCTCGGTCTCCTCGGGCTCGGCCTGGGGGTCACCGCCAGCCGCGCCATCGACGGCGATGGTGCCGTTGACACCGTTGGCGGCAGCAACCTCCAGCAGCTGGTCAATGACCGAACGCAGCTGCTCCTGGGGCACCGTCCCCTGGAACATCGGCACCGGCTGGCCCGCGATGAGGGCCACGACGGTGGGGACGGCCTGAGCCTGAAGGGCCTGGGCGACTTCGGGGGCGGCATCCACGTTCACGCGCGCCAGCTGGAAGCGGCCGGCGTACTGATCGGCGAGCTGCTCCAACGCGGCGGCGAGGTCGGTACTGGCCTGGCTGCGCGGAGTGTGCAGGACGATGACGACGGGGACCCGGGTCGAAACCTCGGCGACCTCGCGCAGGCTGGAGGCATCGACGTCGACCACGAGCGGCACCGGCAACCCGGAGGCTCCTGAGGAGCGGTCCCCGGCGGTGGGGCTCGGGGTGGCGCCGGTAGAGCCGGCCGGCTTGGTGGCGGGGGCGAAACTGGACAGGTCGACGGCGCCGAACATGCTCATGGCAGCTCTGCCTTCCTCGGGCCGCAGCCCGGTTGCTTCATTGGTCTGGGTCTTTCAGTGTCCGTGGGCGCCGGCGCGGTTGGCAGGCCTCACGCTGCTCACCGGTCTGGGCGCGCCTGCGGCCCGACTCCGAGCAGTCACGGAGCCGGGCCGGGGACCGGAGGCGGTCAGGACGGCTTGGCCGACGCCGAAGCCGTGGGGGCCGGCGTCTTGGAGTCGTCCCGCTCCACCTTCATGAGCGCCGTCTCGGCGCCCAGAACGGTCACCTTCTCGCTGCTTCCCTTCTTGGGGATGGAGAAGGCCACCATGGAGTCGTAGGTGGCGGTCACGGTGCCGAGGATCTTCTGGTTGCCACCCATGTGGGCGGCGACGTCACCCTGCAAGGTGAGGTCGGAGCCGTCAACGGTGCGCTTGTAGACCACCGTGAAGGTCAGGGTGGTGAAGACCAGCGCCCCACCGTCCCCCTCCTCCAGCTGCAGGCCCTGGAACCCGTCCTGACCGGGAACCGCCGTCACGGTGACCTCGCCCAGGGACTTGAGATCGGTGCTTCGGGCGGCCTGGACCTTCTGACGCAGGTTGTCGTCGGGGAAGGCCTTGCCGTTCTCACCGTCGGGGTGGTTGAGCGCATCGACGTAGGAGTCGAGGACCGCCTTGGGGGTGGCGACCAGCCCGGTGGACTCGGCCGTCACCTGCTTGGCGTGCTGGGCCGACTGCTTGGTCAGCACGGGGATGCTCGCCTGCACGGCGAAACCCTGCACCCAGGCCCACACCTTGAACTGGTCCCGGGCCGAGCCCTGCTCCAGGGAGATGATCGAGACGCTCTTGTCGCCCTCCGAGGCGACCGCGGCGTTACGGGGGAAGCCGACGGTCTGCCCCACTCCCCCTCCCTGGATCTTCGTGGTCATGGCGTGGATGAAGGAGTCGTTCCCGCTGGCGGAGGCGGTGGCGTACTCGGCGGCACGGATCCGCGCCGCCGGACCGGACATGACCTCCTTGAGCTTGTCCGCGTTCTTCTCCTTATCCGCCGCCGCCAGACCGGTCTGAACGCGCTGGAGGATCTCGGCAAGCTGCTTGTCGTTGAGGACGGGCTCGGCGATCGGCGTACCGGAGGCCACGGTCTGGGCGGTCTTGGGCTGAGACCGCGAGCAGGCGGCCAGGCTCAGGGCGATGGCGGAGGCACCGCCTGCGCTCAGAAAGGCTCGACGGGTGGACATCATGCGCGCTCCTGGTTGTCGGGGTCTGGCTCACTGAGGGGCTCGGCGTCAACGGCCTAGATGACGGAGGGGTCGGCCTGCGGAGGCAGCTCGACGCCGTCGGAGTAGGAGGGCCACGACACGGTGGTCGACGTCGCAGAGGAGTCCCCGAAGAAGCCGCTCGGGGAGAAGGCGGGGCCGCGCGCCGGCTCGACCTCCTGCTCACTCCAGCTCAGCGACGCGTCACTCACCTCCGGCTGGGCGAATCCGGTCGGCATCTGGAGGCCGGGGTCCTGCGACGGGGCCAAGGAGGCCGCGTCCTGGAACTCGGCGGTGTCGGTCTCGAAGGACTGCGCATCGTCACCGCCCGCCACGTGGCTGGTGTGGTGCTCCGGCGGTGCGAAGCGGGAGTGGTCCGGGACGTCGGCGGGCTGGTCGGCCACCTGGTCCGCGCCCACGGCCATGTGACCGGCGCCGACACCGGTGCCGACGCCGTCACTGAGAGCCGGGGGGTTGGAGTGAGCCGATGAGTCGGAGGTGTTGGCAGCATCCGAGGTGATGGCCAGCGCCTCACCGTCCTGGAGGCCCTCCGGCTCCCGGGCGGCCCGGTACTGCCGGGTGGCTGTCTCATCAAGACCTGGGACGACGGACGCGCCTCGGGCAAGGCCGGCAACCGCGTGGTCGCCCTGCCCGCCGTGGCTCTCACCGTAGGAGGCCGCGGCTCCGTCACCGAACCCGCTGCCGGAGCCGGCACTGAGCCCGGTTGAGGGGCCGTCGTCGTAGCCGTCGGCGGGGAGGGCCTCAGCTGCCGAGGGGGCGGAGAACGTCTCGACGCCGTCGAGGTAGACGCGCCCGGTGCGCGGGTCGGTCCAGGGCTCGCCCGAGGCCTCGGCGCGCTCCTTGTCCCGCAGCTCTCGGCGGGTCAGCCGTCGGTCGGGATCGTCCACCTGGGGGATGCCCTCGGTGGAGACCGAGTCGGCGTTGGCGATGCGGGCCGCCCGCTCGGCCGAACGGGTGCGCCGATCGACATCGGTGCGGCGCAGTTGGAGGTCGATGAAGAACAGGAAGGCCCCCACGAGCACGAAGAGGCTGCCCAGAACCAGTCCTCCGTAGAAGTACCAGGGCGTCTCCACCTGGCGCTTCCAGCTGATGGTCAGGCCGGGAGCCGGGGCCTTGCCGTCGGTCATGGCCATGACGACGACCTGCTCGTCAACGCTCTTGCTCGGCAGCATGGCGCGGTCGGCGTCCTTGCCGGTGTTGAAGGTGACTGACGAGCCGCCGGTCTTCTCCCCCAGCCAGATGTCGGAGCCCGAGGCGGTCACGCCCTTGGCCTTGCGCGCCGAGCACTGCGAGCCGCCGGCCTGCGCGGAGGCTGAGGGCTGCGCGGAGGCTGAGGGCTGCGCGGAGGCTGAGGGCTGAGAGGAGGCCGCCGCGGAAGGAGCGGGAGTGGCACTGGCCGGCGGGCAGTACTGGGTCTCGTCCCTGGAGGACAGGGTTCCGGCATCGGCGTCGATACTGGTGACCACCGTGTAGGGCAGCGCGTTGTCGGCGTCGGGACTCATCCAGGCGTCGAGGTCGGCCGCCCTGGCCACGAAGAGGTGGACGTCCTTGCCGTCGGAGGAGCTCGCCGTCACGGTGACGTCAGAGTCCGCACCACTGAGAACCCCGGGGGCTGTGATGACGTAGGGCTGAGAAGGGCCGGAGGCGAACTTCGCCTCGACCTTGGAGCCGGGTTTCCAGATGGTGGCCGAGCAAACGGCCAGGGCGACGAGGACCAGCCCGAGGACGGTCACTACCACGCTCAAGATACGTCGACTCACGACGCGGATCTCCTATGCTCGCGGACACGGTTGGACGACGGCCGGCTGCGGAGCCGGGTATCGCTGCGAGCGCTTCACCGTGCGCCCGCCTAGGACCAGAATCGCATGACGGACCCCGCGACCGCACCGACCTCGGCGCAAGATCACAGCCAGACACGCGCTGAGCGAAGCAATATCTCCCGGAATTCCGCCAGCAGAAAGGGCCTCGCCGCTCCGTCGAGCGGCGCTGCGGTCTCGAAGCGGAATCGGGGGAACGCGCGAAGAAACGCGCGCACGAGATCGGACACGCCCGAGCAGTCCACCAGTGCATCCATCCGCGACTCCTCCTGCTCGGTCGGGAACCGAACCACCACCGGTTTTCTGTGAGTATGGTCACTCTTTTGTGATTACCGCCCTGATCACACCCAATCGTTAGGCTTGCCCTGGTGGTGAGCGTCCCCAGCTCGCCAGGAGGAGGAACCCGACGTGGCTGAGGAATACAGCGAGTTTGCCATCACGATGCGCGGTTACGACCGCGCTCAGGTCGACCGGAAGCTGGAGCAGCTCTCGCGCCAGCTGGCCGACGCGCGTCGCGAGGTGGCCAGTCTTGACCAGCGCGCCATGACGCTGGCCGGCGAGCTGGCCGATGCTCAGCGCCGGCTGCGGGAGTCCGACAAGCCGACCTACGCCGGCCTGGGCTCACGGATCGAGCAGCTGCTGCGCAGCGCCGAGGAGCAGAGCGCCTCCGTCCTGTCCAAGGCCAACGCCGAGGCCGACGCCCTGCTGACCCGGACCCGGACCAACGCCAAGAACCTCTCCGAGCGCAGCGCCTCGGAGGCGGCGACCCTGCTCGCCGACGCCCGCCGAGAGGCCAGCGAGCTGCGCTCCCGCTCCCAGGGGGAAGCCTCGACCGCTCTGGCCAACGCCGAGGCCCGCGCCCAGGAGCTGGTCTCCTCCGCCTCGCGCAAGGCCGCCCAGATCTCCGCCGAATCCGAGGCGGCCGTCACCGAGATGCGAGCCAGCGCGGAGCGCGAGGCCGCACTGGTCCTGTCCCAGGCCCGCAAGCAGGCCGCCGAGATCGCCATCACCTCCGAGCGCGACGCCACCGCCAACCGCGAGGCGGCCGCGGCCGAGGCCGACGAGCTGCACAAGACCTCCACGGCGAAGGCCGAGGAAATCCTCTCCGCAGCCAAGCAGGAGGCCGAGCTGACCGTTGGCAAGGCCAAGCGCGAGGCCGAAGAGATCCTCACCTCGGCGCGCAACGAGTCGGAGACACTGCGTCGCTCGGCCACCGACGAGGCGGCCGCGGCCCGCGCGGAGGCCACCGAGCTGCGCCAGCAGGCCACCCTGGAGATCGCAGCGGCCCACGAGCAGGCCGCCCAGGAGGACTCCGACGCCCACGAGGCCACGCGCGAGCGCATCCGCGAGATGCAGGAGCAGGCCCAGATCCAGGCCCAGGAGGCCGAGGAGCGCCTGCAGGAGGCGCTGTCCCGGGCCGAGGAGGTCCGCGCGCGCACCGACGCCGAGGCCCGCAAGCGCCAGGAGGAGGCCGTCACCCAGGCCGAAGAGACTCTGGCACAGGCCCGCATCGAGGCCGAGCAGATCATCAGCGACGCCCGTGCGGACGCCGACGTCACCGCCCAGGTGGCCGCCCGCCAGCTCCAGGAGCTTGAGCGCCAGCGCGACTCGGTCGCCGCCTACCTCACCGAGATGCGCGGCGTCCTGGGAGGCGCACTGCCCCAGGCCCCCACCTTCTCCGACCACGTCGCAGCCCTGCCTCAGGAGTCGAGTCCGGCTCCGGCTCCAGAGCCGCCCTCCACGGAGTCGGCGGAGTCGGCAGAGCCGGCAGCGTCCGGCAGCCCGCGCTCCGCCGCCTCGGGCAGCGCCTCCTCCGCGCCGTCGGCCACCTCGGCGGCCCCCGCGCCGGCCGCGAACAAGGCCGCTGCGGCCTCAGGCAGCGGCCAGCAGCCGGCCCCGAAAAACGCCCAGAAGGGCGGCCCCGCTCGCATCGAGCACGTCCCGGCCCCGGGGAAGAGCTCCAACGGCTCCGGTAACTCCGGCAACTCTGCCAACCGCCACCCCCGTCAGGGCAAAGGACGTCGCTGAGACGCTGACATGACAGTCGACGACGCCGCCCGGTCCGAGACCGAGTCCACCAGCTCTAGCGGTTCTGGTGACTGCGACTGGGCGGCGTCGCGTCGTCGTGCGGCCGCGCAGCGGGCCCGCATGCTCCAGGAGCGTCAGGATGCCGAGCACGCCCGGGCCGCCCGCATCGTGGGGCTCTTCCTCACCGTCGCCCGCAAGGAGGGCCTCCAGGACGTTCCTCTGCGGGTGCGCGGCTACGGGGGCGGTAGCGCCCGAACCCCGTTGCACGGCTGGTACCTGAGGGCCGACGAGACGGTCGGCATCGACACGCAGGGGAGCTACTACGTCCTGTCGATGCCGCTGAGCCTGGGGCAGCGCCTGCGCGGGGTCAGGCCCGAGAGCCAGCCGGTGCCGATGACCATCGGTGAGGGCGGACGCGACGGGGATATCGTGCCGCTGCGCTTCGCGCTGGACCGCCTGCTGCCGGGCTGGGAGGAGCGCTGCGAAGAACCGCTCGTGTGACTCTCAGCCCCGCTGCCCCGCCGTCTCCCGCCGGCGTCGGGCTCTACCAGAGGCGCCGCTCCCAGCATGAGGTGTGCCAGTGACGCCGCTCCTCCAGTCCGCGATCGGCTCCGAAGAGGGACTCATTGCTCCAAGCCACCACGTGCGCGGTGCCGGCCGGGATGACGCGGTGGCAGCCGGGACAGGTGTAGGACTTGTCCCCGCCACGCAGGTGGCGCACGGTGAAGTCGGCGCCGCCGGGGCCGGTCTGGGTGCGCGGCACGGAGGCGAGACGGTCCATGCTCAAGGGGATGTGCCCCTGCCCGTAGGGGCGCTTGGATCTGCGACGTGCCATGCCCCGATCACATCACATCCGGCTGCCGTCCCCAAGCCGGGGCGGCAGCCGGATGCGAGAGCAGGCGGCAGCGTAGGACGCGGGGCGAGCGGTCCGGGCCGGTCTCAGCCCTTGACGGATCCGGCCATGAGGCCGCCGACGAAGTACTTGCCCAGCAGGATGTAGACCGCCAGGGTCGGCACCGAGGCGATGAGCGCCCCGGACATGGAGGCCCCGTAGTCGGCCAGGATCGAGCCGTGGGCCAGGTTGTTCAGCGCCAGCGTCACCGGCCCGGACTGCGCCCCACCGCCGAAGAACAGGGCGAACAGGAAGTCGTTCCAGGCGGAGGTGAACTGCCAGATGAGGACGACGACGAAACTGGGCACCGAGATCGGCAGGACCACCGAGGCGTAGGTGCGCAGCATGCCGGCCCCGTCGACCCGGGCGGCCTCAATGAGCTCGTGGGGAATGGTCTCGTAGTAGTTGCGGAAGATGAGCGTCGTGATCGGGATGCCGTAGACGACGTGCATGAGGATCAGCGTGTGGATCCCGAAGCCCAGGTCGGCGCTGGTCACCAGGCGCATGAGCGGGATCATGACCGCCTGGTAGGGGATGAACATGCCGAACAGGATGAGGGTGAAGACCACGTTGGCCCCGGGGAAGCGCCACTTGGACAGGACGAAGCCGTTGGCGCTGCCCAGCATCGCGGAGATGATCGAGGAGGGGATGACCAGCGCCAGGGAGCGCAGCAGCCCGCCGCTGAGCTGGTTCCAGGCATTGGACCAGTTCTTGGTGACCCAGACCTCGGGCAGGTACCAGGTGCGCGAGGGGTCGGCGTCGGCGGATCCCTTGAAGGAGGTGACCAGCAGGACGTAGACCGGGATGAGGACGAGGACCGCCGAGGCCAGCAGCAGGATGAAGCGGACGGTCTGGCCCCAGCCGGGGCGGCGCGCACTGCGCATCGTGAGTGCCTGTGTCATCGCCGCTCACCTCCTGCCCTTGGCGTCGTGGATGAGGTAGGGGATGACGGCGACGGCGACCAGGACCAGCAGGATCGTGCCGACGGCGGCGGCGTTGGAGTAGTCGTTGTCGGTCATGAAGTTGAACATGTCGATGGCCGGGACCTTGGTGGAGTAGGTGCGCTGGTCCGTGATCGACATGATGAGGTCGAAGGACTTCAGGGACATGTGCCCGATGATGATGACGGCGCTCAGGGCGATCGGGGTCAGCTGGGGGAAGATGATCGACTTGTAGAGCTGCCACTCGCTGGCGCCGTCGACCCGGGCGGCCTCACGCAGGTCGTCGGGAATGCCGCGGAAGCCGGCCAGGAAGAGCGCCATGACGTATCCGGCCAGCTGCCACACGGCCGGCAGCGCGATGGCCAGGATGCCCCAGGTGGTGTTCTGGGTCCATGAGTTCTCCAGGAACCTCAGGCCGGTCATCTCGAACAGGCGGTTGAGCCCCGAGGCGCTCTCGCCCTGCGCGGAGTTCAGCAGCCACCGCCACACCACGCCCGAGGCCACGAAGGACACGGCCATGGGGAACAGGAAGATGGAGCGGAAGATCCCCTCCCCCTTGATGGGGCGGTCCAGGAGCCAGGCCCACAGGAAGCCGACCACGAGGGTGCCGGCCAGAAAGGTGACGGTGAACAGGATGAGGTTGATGAAGGAGTGGCGGAAGTCCGGGTTGCCGAACAGGGCCGTGAAGTTGCTCAGCCCGACGACGGTGGTCCCCCTGCGGCCGGAGACCTGGCCGGCGGTGTGCATGTCCAGCAGGGAGGTGTTGATGTTGATGCCGATCATCCCGTAGACGAAGACGCCGACGAGGATGATCGAGGGCGAGATGAGCAGGAGGCCCGGGCCCCACTGCCTCCAGTTCGCCCGACGGCGCCGCGCGGGGGCGCTCTTGGTGCTCACAAGGTTCTCCTGATGCGTAGGTGGCGGAAGGAATCCGCCTGTCGTGGTGATGAGCTCCGGCCGGATGATCGGCGAGGGGTCGTCCCGGGGACGGGAGTGGACCGGAGCAGGCGCACGGCCCGCCCCCGTCCCCGGGGAACCGGTCAGGAGGCGGCAGCGGCCTTGAGGTCGGCCTGCAGGGCGGCGACGTCGGAGGCGCCCTGGGCGAACTTGGTCAGGGCGTCATTCATCGCGTTGGTGGCCTTCGACGGCAGCGCCGCGCCGTGAGCGATGGAGGAGACGATCTTGTCCTTGGCGAAGGACTCCATGGCCGAGCGCTGGTACTCGGAGAACTTGCCCTTCTCCTCGTCAGTGAGGTCGGTGCGGGCCGGGATGGAGCCCTTGACCGTGTTGAAGGCGATCTGGCCGTCCTTGGAGGAGATGGTGTTGAGCCAGTTCTTGGCACCACCGGGGTGCTTGGCGCCGTCGGGCAGGGTGAAGGAGTCGGCCAGGAAGTCGAAGACGCCGTCGGTGCCCGGGACCGGGAAGTAGACATAGTCCTGGCCGGCCTTCTTGCCGGCGGCGTCGAAGCCGGCCACGGCCCAGTCTCCCATGACGTTGAAGGCGGCCTTGCCGTCCATGATGGGCTTCATGGCGGGCTCCCAGTCCTCGGTGTAGAGGGAGGAGTCGGTGAAGCCCACGATGGTCTTGTAGTGCCCCAGCGCCTTGGTGACCTCGGCGCCGCCCCAGTCGGTCTTGCCTGCGAAGAGCCCATTGTAGGCGTCCACGCCCAGGTCGGCGATGAGGATGGTCTCGAGCAGCTCGAGCTGGGTCCAGGCCATGCCCATGGTGATGGGGGTCAGGCCGGCGGCCTTGACCTTCTCCATGTCGGCGATCCAGGCGTCGATGGTGGTGGCGGGCTTGGTCGGGTCGAGCCCGGCGGCCTTGAGCGCGGGCACCGAGGCCCACACGACGTTGGCCCGGTGGATGTTGGAGGGCACGGAGTAGATCTTGCCGTCGGAGTCCTTGAGGCGGTCCATGAGGGTGGCAGGGAAGGCCTCGTTGAGCTTGAACTCCTCGTAGAGGCTGGAGACGTCCAGCAGGTAGCCGGCCTCGATGTGGTCCTTGATCTCGGCGCCGGCGTGGGCCTGGTAGGTGTCCGGCGGGTTCTTGGCGGCCAGGTCCGCGGCGAGCTTCTGCTTGGCCTGGCTGCCGGCCCCGCCGGAGACGGCCTTGTTCTCGAACTTCGTCTTGGGGAACTGCTGGTTGAAGACCTTGATCAGGGCGTCCAGGCCGAGCTTCTCCGAGCCGGCCGACCACCAGGTGACGACGTCGACCTGGCTGGCGTCCCCTTCACCGGCGGCTCCACCGGACTTCGAGCCGGAGCTGCCGGAGGTCGCGCAGGCGGCCAGGGTGGCAGCGACTGCAGTGGTTCCCAGCCCTGCCAGCACGGCGCGGCGGGAGAGGTAGTGGGTGGGACGCATGGGACTGCTCCTTAGAAACGACGGTGTCTCATGACCACGGCACCGTTGCCGCGGGCTGGGAGCTCAGATGTTGTCTAGTCATCTGAACTCCCCAGGAGAGTAGACCTAAACTGAGCGAAACTCAAACACATAGCGCGTAAACAACCATTGTACTGGTCGTGAGCTACAGGTCTATACCAGCAATGACGGAGATTCATTCCCCACCTCATCCGCTACAGACGTGAAAAAAGTCCTCGCCGCTCAGGTGAGCGGCGAGGACCATAGGACGGAAGCGGACAGGGACTCACAGTCCCCCGCGCCCCAGGGGTGGTCCGTACCAGGAACGGGTCGGGATCGAGCGGGCCCTCAGGGCGAGCCCGGGCACCGATCCGGAGGGCTGGAGAGACTCAGATGAGCCCCATGGAGGCCACCGTGCTCTTCTCCTCGACGAGCTCGGCCGCCGAGGCGTCGATCTTGGCGCGGGAGAAGTCGTCGATCTCGAGACCCTGGACGATCTTCCACTCACCGTTCTCCGAGGTGCAGGGGAAGGAGGAGATGATGCCCTCGGGAACGCCGTAGGAGCCGTCGGACATGACCGAGGAGGAGGTCCAGGACCGGGAGGTGCCCAGCACCCAGTCGTGCACGTGGTCGATGGCGGCCGAGGCGGCCGAGGCGGCCGAGGAGGCACCGCGCGCGTCGATGATGGCGGCGCCGCGCTTGGCGACGGTCGGGATGAAGTCGTTCTCGACCCAGGCCCGGTCGGCCAGGATGTCGGTGATGGGGGCGCCCTTGACGGTGGCCTGGGTCAGGTCGGGGTACTGGGTGGAGGAGTGGTTGCCCCAGACGGTGACCTTGTCGATGTCAGTGACGTGGCAACCGGCCTTGGTGGCCAGCTGAGCCAGGGCGCGGTTGTGGTCCAGGCGGGTCATGGCCGTGAAGCGCGAGGAGGGGATGTCGGGGGCGTGCGAGGCCGCGATGAGAGCGTTGGTGTTGGCGGGGTTGCCCACGACGAGCACCTTGATGTCCTCGGCGGCGCCGGCGTTGAGGGCCTCGCCCTGGGGGCCGAAGATGCCGCCGTTGGCGGAGAGCAGGTCGGCGCGCTCCATACCGGCCTTGCGGGGCATGGAGCCGACGAGGAAGGCGATGTTGGCGCCCTCGAAGGCGGCCTTGGGGTCATCGAAGATGTCGACGCTGCCCAGGGTCGGGAAGGCGGAGTCGAACAGCTCCATCGCGGTTCCCTCGGCGGCCTTGACGGCCGGCGGGATCTCCAGCAGGCGGAGGTTGACTCGCTGGTCCGGGCCGAGCAGGGCACCGGAGGCGATGCGGAACAGCAGGGCATAGCCGATGTTGCCGGCGGCACCGGTGATGGTGATGTTGACGGGAGCGTTTGCCATCGAGGACTCCTTCGAGACGTGTGTCGTCGCGGGCCGCAGGCGGCAGCCCGGCAGGACAACGCTATGACGTTCGCGCAGGTGAATACACCGATCCGCCGCGTTTCGTGACTCTCACCACTGCCTGGGGTCATGGAGGTGGGATTCCTCCTGGTAGCCCATCATCCCGAGGAGATACTCACCACCCCTGACAACATCCCGTCCTGGTCGATACGCTGGGGGCCTCCCCCAGCCCGTTTCTCGCCTCCAGGACCGTGATGAGCTCACGCCGATCCCCCGCGCCCATCCTCGCGCTGCTGCGCCGTGGCTCCCCGCCCCGCCCCGCGGTCTCCTCACCGGCCGGGCGTCGCGCAGGCGCCCTTTCCTTCGGCCTGACGCTCCTGGGCGCTCTGGGAGCCGGGTGGTGCCTCATCTCCACCGGACGCGCCCTGGGCGCCCTGCTGAGCTCCTCGCCTGCGGCGGGCCTGCTCGCTCAGGCTCTGGCCGCGGCCGCCGTGAGCGCCACCTGCCAGCTGCTGGCCCAGCGGGTTGCCCGTTTCAGTGCGCTCATCGAGGAGGCGCATCTGCGCCGACTCACCCTGGCTCATCTGCTGGGGCTGGGGCCGGCGCGCGCCACCGACGTCCGCAGTGGCGCGACCGCCTCTCTGCTAACCGACGGCGCCGAGCGCGTGGCCCTCTACCGCCAGACCTTCCTGGCCCCCACGCTGGCTGCCGCAGCGGCGCCCCTGCTGGTGCTCGTCGAGCTGGCTGTCGTCGTCGACGTCGTTCCCGCTCTGGTCCTGGCAGCGGCCGTCGTCGTGGTGCCGGTCTTCATCGCCTGGTGCCACTCGCGGCTGCGGGCCTCGTCGTCGGAGTCCCGACAGGCGCGGATGCGTCTGGCCGCCGAGTACCTCGACGCGATCCAGGGTCTGCGGACCCTCACCCTGGCTCGGGCCGCGGAGCGCACCAGTGCACGCCTGCGCCTGGAGGGGGAGTCGAACCGCCGCGCAGTCATGGGGCTGCTGGCGGGCAACCAGCTCGTCATCCTGCTCACCGACGGCCTGTTCTCGCTCTTCCTCATCACCGTGGCCGC
>ERZ772940.156-NODE-156-length-38137-cov-26.5626_pt1 | contig 38137 bp, 29 predicted proteins | sample MGYA00511682_ERZ772940 | MGnify/ENA primary metagenome ERZ772940 (study PRJEB29015, sample SAMEA2737922) | human oral metagenome | biome: human oral; feature: human-associated habitat; material: dental | place: China | collected 2031 ... | reverse complement strand
CTGGACCATTCCGGCCTCGAACTCGACGAACATCTTGGCCAGGATGTCCATCTTCTTCTTACCCATGGCCTTGCGCAGCGCGTCGGCCTTGCCCATGGAGAATCCCGCCAGGTCGGTGGCGATCTTCATGACCTGCTCCTGGTACACGATGAGACCGTGCGTGGTCCCCAGGATCGGGTCGAGGGCCTCCTTGAGCTCGGGGTGGATCGGGATGACCTCCTGCAGGCCGTTCTTGCGCAGCGCGTAGTTGGTGTGGGACTCCGCCCCCATGGGGCCGGGCCGGTAGAGGGCGCCGACGGCGGAGATGTCCTCGAAGTTGTCGGGCTTCATCAGGCGCAGCAGCGTGCGCATCCCACCGCCGTCGAGCTGGAAGACGCCCAGGGTCTCACCGCGTGAGAGCAGCTCGTAGGTGGCGCGGTCGTCGAGCTCGACGTGGTCGATGTCCAGGGCCGGCTTGCCGTTGGCGACGATGTTCTCCAGGGCGTCAGAGATGACCGTGAGGTTGCGCAGTCCCAGGAAGTCCATCTTGAGCAGGCCCAGGTGCTCGCAGGTGGGGTAGTCGAACTGGGTGATGACGGCGCCGTCCTGCAGGCGCTGCATCATGGGGATGATGTCGGTCAGGGTGGCCGAGGACATGATGACGGCGCAGGCGTGGACGCCCCACTGCCGGGTCATGCCCTCCAGACCCTTGGCCAGCTCGACGATCTTCTGGGCGTCGGGGTCCTCGGCGTGCAGCCTGCGGAACTCCTCGGCCTCCCCGTAGCGCTCGTCGTCGGGGTTGAAGATGCCCTTGATGGAGATGTCCTTGCCCTGGACGGAAGGGGGCATGGCCTTGGTGAGCCGGTCACCGACGGCGTAGGGGTAGCCCATGACGCGACTGGAGTCCTTCAGGGACTGCTTGGCCTTGATGACACCGTAGGTGACCACCTGGCTGATGCGGTCGGCGCCGTACTTCTCACGCACGTACTCGATGACCTCGTCGCGCCGGCGCTCGTCGAAGTCGACGTCGATATCGGGCATGGAGATGCGCTCGGGGTTGAGGAAGCGCTCGAAGATGAGCCCGTGGCGCAGCGGGTTGAGCTCGGTGATGCCCATGGCGTAGGCGACCATGGAGCCGGCTCCCGATCCACGCCCCGGCCCGACCCGGATGCCGTGGGACTTGGCCCAGTTGATGTAGTCGGCCACGACGAGGAAGTAGCCGGGGAAGCCCATCTGGGTGATGACGCTGATCTCGTACTCGGCCTGCTTACGGCAGTCCTCGGGGATGTCGCCGTTGAACCGGCGCTCCATGCCTCGCCAGCACTCCTTGATGAACCAGGACTCGTCGGTCTCCCCCTCGGGGACGGGGAAGGCCGGCATGTAGGAGGCCCCCTCATCCACGGTGCGGAAGTGCACGTCGCACTGCTCGGCCACGAGCAGGGTGTTGTCGCAGGCCTGGGGCATCTCGGAGAAGAGGCGGCGCATCTCGGCGCCGGGGCGCAGGTAGTAGGTGTCGCCATCGAACTTGAAGCGGTCCGGATCGGAGAGCACGGAGCCGGAGTTGATGCACAGCATCGCGTCCTGGATGGTGCGGTCCTCGGGGCGCACGTAGTGGGAGTCGTTGGTGGCCAGCAGCGGGGCCCCGAGCTCCTGGGCGATGCGCAGCAGGTCCTTGGTGACGCGCTGCTCGATCTCCAGGCCGTGGTCCATGAGCTCGACGTAGAAGAACTCCTTGCCGAAGATGTCCTGCAGCTCCCCGGCGGCGCGCAGGGCCTCGTCCCACTGGCCCAGGCGCAGGCGGGTCTGGACCTCCGAGGAGGGGCAGCCGGTGGAGCCGATGAGGCCGCCCGAGTAGCGCGAGAGCAGCTCGCGGTCGATGCGCGGCGCCTTGCCCCACTGGCCCTCCAGGGAGGCGAAGGAGTCCATGCGCATGAGGTTGTGCAGGCCCTCGTTGTTGCGTGAGAGCAGCGTCATGTGCGTGTAGGAGCCGCGGGCGGAGACGTCGTCGCTCCGCTGGGACTCATCGCCCCAGAACACACGGGTCTTGTCGAAGCGGGAGGTGCCCGGCGTCATGTACGCCTCGACCCCGATGATCGGCTTGATGCCCGCGGCCTTGGCGGCCGCGTAGAACTCGTAGGCTCCGAACATGTAGCCGTGGTCGGTGATCGCCAGGGCGGGCTGGCCCAGCCGCTTGGCCTCGGCCACGTAGTCCTTGATCTTCCCGGCGCCGTCCAGCATGGAGTAGTCGGTGTGGACGTGGAGGTGGACGAAGTCGTCCGTGGGGGCTGCTTCTTCCTGACTGCTCATCTCCGCCATGGCCTCATCCTAGGCCCGCCCGGCTCCCTGTCTCCTGGAAGGTTCGCGCACCCTCCTGCGGGAAGGCGGGACCTTCGCCGGACATGACGGGACGCGGCCGAGGTGGCGGCTAAGCCGGGGGAGAAATCCTCGGCGGGGTGACGTCCTCCCCGCCGCCTCCGAGAGGTGCTTCGAACTCAGGCGCCCGCCCGGACAGCGGCCTCTCGCGGAGCCAGGACGCTGTGCGCGAGGTCGAGCACGGGGGTGGGCACGCCAGCCTCGTCGCCGGCGCGGCACAGCGCACCGAGCTGGGCGTCGAGCTCGCTGGGCAGACCTGAGGCGATGTCCCGCTGCATCGAGGTGGTGGCGCCGGCCGGCTGGGCGTCGGCCATGCGCAGGGCCGCGGCGACCGGGTCGGGGGCGTCGTCGGTGGCCAGGTCGTGCCCCAGTGCCGCGGCGACGGCGACGACCTCGCTCACGGCCTGGGTGAAGGCGTCCCGCAGGTCCGTGCGCAGCACGCCGATGGGCGCGTTCGTGGCGGCGCCGAGGGAACCCTGGACGACGACGAAGGAGGCCTTGCGCCACAGCTCGGCCCAGATGGAGCCTGGGACCCAGGCTCGGATTCCGGCCGCTTCGAGGGCCTGGACGGCGGCGCGGCTGCGGGCGGTGACGCAGCCGTCCCACTCCCCCAGGGCCAGGGAGCCGGCACTGCCGATGGTGCGGACATCTCCCGGCGAGACGATCGCGGAGTAGACGCGGGCGGCCCCGGGCAGGACGTGCTCCTTGCCGACGGCGTCGGCGAGCAGTCCGGGCGCACTGATCCCGTTCTGGGTGGAGACGACACCGGTGGCGGAGCCGGTCAGGCGCCTGAGCGCAGGGGCCAGCTGGGCCAGCGCATCGACCTTCGTGGTCACCAGGACCAGGTCCGGCTGACCTCCCAGGGCGTCGGTGAGAGCCTGCGGGTCATCACTGGCCAGCACAGTCTCGATGCGGGCGGTCAAGGTACCGGCCTCGCCTCTGGAGCAGTCGCGCAGCGTCAGCCCGCCCGAGCGCAGGGCCGCCAGGGTGCGGCCGTGAACGAGGAACCCGACCTGCTGGCCGCTCGCGGCCAGGCGGGCGCCGAGCCATCCTCCGATTCCCCCAGCGCCGATGACGACGATCCGCACAAGTGTCTCCTCTCAGTCCTGCTGTTGTCCCCACGAGCACGTACGCCCAGATGTCAGTGACCGGCCCTAGGCGGTACGGCCGGAACTGTCCTCGACGCTGACGCTGTTGACGATGCGGGCCATGTCCTGGTGCCAGATACCGGCGTCGAGGTAGCGGTGCCCGTCCAGAACCCAGTATCCGCAGCGCTTGTAGAAGCCCATGGCCTGCTCCTGAGCTGAGAGAACCATCTCCACGCGGGGCCGGCCGGAGCGGCTCAGTGCAGTCTGCTCGAGGGCAGCGACGATGCGGGCACCAAGCCCCGTACCGCGCGCGATGCTCCGTACAGCCAAGCGGCCCAGATGGACCCGACCGGGGTGTTCGGGCTCCATCAGGAGACGTCCGGCGCCCAGGGGTGTTCCGTCAGCTCCACTGGCCAGGAGATGGATCGTGGTCGGCTCATCGTCGCGGGCGTCGATCTCCTGGACGAGGGGAACCGCCTGCTCAACAACGAAGACCTCAAGACGAACGTCGGCAACGGACCTGCGGAGCCGGTCAGCCTCGGGGCCCGTCTCATCGCCACAGGCGGTTGCGAAGCCAATGGGTTCGTGGACGACGGTGGCCGGGCGGATCTCGAGGGTGGGAGTCTCCGAGACCGCCTCGTCAGCGCTCGGCCTCGTCGTCGGGGCCATGGTCGAGCGACGCAGGCGATCAGTCACTGTCCTCATTCACCTCCACCGAGAGCCTGTTCACGGCAGGCGCAGGACATCGAGGGCGTGGACGAGGTCGTCGGGGTAGTCGGAGGTGAAGACCATGTGCTCACCGGTGATGGGGTGGACGATGCCGAGCTCGCGGGCGTGGAGCCACTGGCGGATCAGACCGGTGCGCGCGCTCATGGCCGGATCGGCGCCGTAGGTGGCGTCTCCGACGCAGGGGTGGCCGACGGCGGCCATGTGGACGCGGATCTGGTGGGTGCGTCCGGTCTCGAGGTGGATCTCGGCCAGGCAGGCCCCGGGCATCGCCTCGATGACGTCGTAGTGGGTGATGGACTCGCGCCCGCCCTCGATGATGGCCATCTTCCACTCCCGGCTGGGGTGACGGCCGATGGGGGCGTCGATCGTGCCGCTGGAGGGATCGAGGTGGCCCTGCACCAGGGCGTGGTAGACCTTGTCCACCGTGTGCTCCCGGAAAGCGCGTTTGAGCACCGAGTAGGCCCGCTCCCCCTTGGCCACGATCATGACGCCCGAGGTGCCTACGTCCAGGCGCGAGACGATGCCCTGGCGCTCGGCGGCGCCGGAGGTGGCCACTCGCACGTGCATGGCTTTCAGGGCGCCGAGGACGTCGGGGCCGTCCCAGCCCATGGAGGGGTGTGCGGCCACACCTGCGGGCTTGTCGACGACGACGATGTCCTCGTCCTCGTAGAGCAGCTCCATGCCCTCCACAGCAGTGGCGACTGGTTCGGCGGGACGCGGGTCGGGCAGGTCGACTTCGAGGAGCTCGCCCGCGCGCAGACGAGCGGACTTGGCCAGCGCCTCGCCGCTGCGACGCACGCCTCCGGCCTCGCACAGGTCCCCGACCTGGCTGCGGGACAGGCCTGTCATCCGGGCGAGCGCGGCATCGACGCGTTCGCCGTCGAAGCCGTCGGGCACGGGCAGTAGGCGCACGCTCATTGCGGCTCCGCGGAGGCCGCCCGCCCTGAAGCTCCGGAGGCCCCCGCCGGCTCGGAGGACGCCTCGGCACGGTCCTTTCGGCGGGCTCGGGCTCCTCGGCGGGCTGAGGAGGTCGATCCGCCGGTGACTTCCGCTTCCGGATTGTCCGGGGCGCCGGCCCGTGTGCCGTCGATCTCCCAGCCTCCCAGGGACAGGATGATGATGCCCACGGCGGCCAGCACGATCGCGATGTCGGCGACATTGCCCACGAAGTAGCCGCCGTAGTCGATGAAGTCGATGACGTGACCGCGTAGGAATCCGGGCTCCCGCAGGAGGCGGTCGATGAGGTTGCCGACCGCCCCACCGAGGACCAGGCCGAGGGCCACCGCCCAGGAGCGGGACGCCAGGTTCCGGGAGACACGAATGATGACGGCCACGACGAACGAGGCAATGAGTGCGAAAATCCACGTCTGCCCGGTGGCGAAGGAGAACGCGGCGCCCGGGTTGCGCACCAGGACCAGCCCCAGCGTGCGGCCGAGCAGCGCCGTGTGCCGACCGTCGGACAGCACGGAGAGTGCCCACTGCTTGGAGACCTGGTCCACGACGATGACGATGACCGCCACCAGCCACAGCACGATTACCGGGAGGCGTTCGGATCGCCTCCCGTTCACCGCCTGCGTCGTCATGGCTTCGTCCATGGCGCTGAAGGGATTGTCTGTGGGCAGTGGGACAACGTTGTCGGAGTTGACGGCGTCACCGACGTTGCCAGCGGCCTCCTCCACGCAGGAGGCGGGATCGACATGGTCAGGCATGGGGTTTTCTCGCATTGCACTCAGAGGAGAACGGGTGATGAATGGGCTGTGTACCCAGCGAAGGGCGGCGACCCGCACGGGTCGCCGCCCTTCGTAGGAGGCCGTGTCATTGACGACTGGAGGAGCTGGACCGTCCTGATCGGACGGGGAGCATCATGATGGAACTCCGTTGGTCAGTCCCGGAGACGTTCACGGGGATGAGCCGGGGACGATCACGGCCTGGAGGATCACGACCCCTGAAGGATCACAGGCTGGAGATGGAGCTCTCGCCGCCGTCCTCGACGTTGGCCAGCAGGTTCTGCAGGTAGCTCTTGAGGCGAGTGCGGTAGTCGGACTCGAAGCGCCGCAGCTCGTCGATCTTGTGCTCGAGGTTGGCACGCTCCTTCTCCAGCTGGGCGAGGGTGCGGTTGCGCTGGTCCTCAGCCTCGCGCACGATCTGCTCACCGGTGGAGCGGGCCTCGGTGACGATGCGCTCGCCCTCGGCCTTGCCGTTGGCGACGTGCTCATCGTGAAGGCGCTGGGCCAGCTCGAGCATTCCGGAGGCAGCAGCCGGGCCCTGGGCGCCGGACTCGCCGGCGGAGACGGCCGGCATGGACATGGCAGGCTCTGCCTGGACCGGAGATACGGGGGAAGCAGGGGCGGAGGGGATGGCAGCCCCCTCGCCGAGCTGGGCCACTCGGCGGTTAGCGGCCTCGAGCTTGGCCTTGAGGTCGGCGTTCTCGGCCTCCAGCTGACGCATCGCCTCGACTACCTCGTCGAGGAACTCGTCGACCTCGTCCTGCTCGTAGCCCTCACGGAACTTGGTCGCCTGGAACTTCTTGTTGAGGACGTCGTCTGCTGTCAGCAGCGTCATGGGTCGTCACCTCGGTGTCGTTACGGATAAGGTCACGAGCACCGGGCATCCGGTCACTCATGCGGACAGAGTACCTGAACTCGAGGTTCAGGCCACATCAAGCGCGCTATCTCACGCTGACGTGAGAACAGCACTCTAGCGGTTCGCTCACGACTTCACACCTGTTCAGACGAGAAGTCCGAGCAACCACTGGATCATCCAGATCCCGAAGACCAGGACCAGGAAGCTCAGGTCGATACCGACCCCTCCCAGGCGTGCCATGGGAACCCTCTGACGGATCACTCGCAGAGGCGGATCCGTCAGAGCGTAGACAAGATTGGCCAGCACCAGGACGACCCCCCGAGGGCGCCACTGGCGGGCGAAGACCTGAATCCAGTCGAGCACGACCCTGACCAGGAGGATGAGGAAGTACAGGCTCAGAATGCTCGACAGGATCCCGGCTACTGCGGAGACGAGGTTCACCTACGAGTCAGCTCAGCTCTGGTTGAAGAAGCGGCCGCGGGCCTCGGCGACCTCACCGCCGTCGATCTCCACGCTGGCCGGTGTCAGCAGGAACACGCGCGGGGTGACGCGCTCGATGGCGCCGTGCAGCCCGAAGACCAGGCCGGCGGAGAAGTCCACCATGCGGCGCGCGTCGGACTCGCTCATACCGGTGAGGTTGATGATGACGGGGACGCCGTCGCGGAAGGACTCTCCGATGATCCTGGCCTCGTTGTAGGTCGAGGGGTGAACCGTGACGATACGGCGAAGATCCGGGGCGGCGACAACGGGATCGGGCGCAGCCGGGGCGGAGAAATCCTCGTACCCCTCGTCACTGTAGTCCTGCTCGTGCTCCTGCACGGCGTAACCGGCGTCGGCAGCCTCATAGCTATCCTCGTAGGTCTCCTCCTCCGGCTCCGAGTAGCCGAGGAAACTGGTCATACTGCGCAGCGCGCCCATTTATCGCTCCTTGGTTCGTCCGGTCCCCTGCGTTCCGGATGTGCTGCGACGGTATCCGCCCCTACGACACCGCATGGGGACCTCACCTCGGCGTGTCCCCAACCTCAGGTTTCAGGAAGGTCACGCCCAGGAGGTACTCAGCGCACTGGGGCTTATCTCGGAACTCCAATGCCGGCCAGGCGTCCTGTCACTCCGTCGCGCCGGTAGGAGAAGAAACGAGGGTCCTCATAGGTGCACCACTGACCAGCACTGATGTGACCAACACCGGCGCGCTCGAGCTGGGCGAGCACACCTGCCGCGACGTCAAGGCCGGGCGTGCCCCACGATGTGCGCGAGGCGCACGCCGGTTCGCGCTGCGCGGACAGCGCGAGCATGTCCTCGGGGACCTCGTAGCAGGAGCCGCAGATCGACGGGCCCACGGCGGCCCACAGATCCGCCGGCTCCACTCCGCCGCGCTGGAGGAACTCGATCGTGGCGGGGACGACACCGTCGAGCATGCCTCGCCGTCCGGCGTGCACGGCGGCGGTGAGAGCGCCGTCCCGGGACGCCAGCAGGACGGGGACGCAGTCGGCCACGAGAACGCAGCAGCCCGCGGGCGCCCCGACTGTCCGGGAGTCCAGGACGAGCGCATCCGCCTCGGGCACCTCGTCAACCTGAGCCGTGGCCACGACGGCGGAGTGGATCTGGTTCATCCAGGCCAGGTGACGCCCCCGCTCGAGCCCGAGCAGCCCCTCGAGCTGACGACGGTGACCATGAACACGTTGCGGGTCGTCTCCGACGTGGAGTGCCAGGTTCCACCCGCCATAGGCGGTCTCGTCCCCGCTTTCGGCGCCCCGATCCCGAGCGCCACCCTCCGGGGCCGGGACGGGACGGGCCCGCAGGCCGCGGGTAGTGAAGTACCCACGAGCCCGCGGGCCCAGATCCACCTCGATCAAGTCCGAGATCTCAACGGCACCGGTGTCGCACATGTTGCCGCATTCCCGGGCAGCGATGCCGCTCAGCGCAGGAAGTCAGGCAGATCGATGCCGTCGTCGTCGGCGTCGACCCCGATCACCTGAGGAACCTCAAGATCGGAGACCGAGTGCTGCGCCGGCACCGAGCCGTAGGAGCCGTAGGACTCATCCACATAGGCCGGCATACTCCCCGAGGAGAGGGCCTCGGCCGCACTGACCTCCGACAGGTTCGCCGCGACCGCCGGAGAGGAGGAGGGCGGAGGAGCCAGCGGGACCGGACGAGTCACCGGGTTCTGGGCGGCATGGGCGCCACCACGAGGAGCGGGGGCCGGGGGCAGGTCGTCCACCGGGGAGGAGGGCACCGGCGGCACAGCGGCGGCCCGCGACAGCCGAGTCATCGGATCGACCAGGCCACCGACGACCGGCTCGGAGTCGAAGCCGGCGGCGATGACCGTCACCCGCACCTCGTCTCCCAGGGCGCCGTCGACCACGTTTCCGACGATGATGTTGGCCTCGGGGTGGACGGCCTCGCGCACCAGGTTGGCGGCCTCGTTCATCTCGAACAGGCCCAGGTCGGAACCACCCTGGAAGAAGAGCAGCACGCCGTGTGCGCCGTCGATCGAGGTCTCCAGCAGCGGCGAGGCGATGGCCTCCTCGGTGGCCGTGATCGCGCGCCCCTCACCGGTGGCCGAGCCGATACCCATGAGCGCACTGCCGGCGCCCTGCATGACGGACTTGACGTCATTGAAGTCGACGTTGATGAGACCGGGGGTGGTGATGAGCTCGGTGATGCCCTGGACACCCTGAAGAAGGACCTGGTCGGCCTGCTTAAAGGCGTCAACCACGGAGATGTTCTTGTCGGCGATCTGCAGGAGGCGGTCGTTGGGGATGACGATGAGGGTGTCGACTTCCTCGCGCAGCGCCTGGACACCGTCCTCGGCCTGGGCCGAGCGGCGGCGTCCCTCGAAGGAGAAGGGACGGGTGACCACACCGATGGTCAGCGCACCGATGCTCTTGGCCAGGCGGGCGACGACGGGGGCCGCGCCGGTGCCGGTGCCGCCCCCCTCACCTGCGGTGACGAAGACCATGTCCGAGCCGTCGAGGGCCTCACGGATCTCGGACTCGTGATCCTCGGCGGCCTTGCGGCCGATCGCCGGGTCGGCTCCCGCTCCCAGACCTCGGGTCAGGTCCCGCCCGACGTCGAGCTTGACGTCAGCGTCGGACATGAGCAGCGCCTGGGCGTCGGTGTTCACGGCGATGAACTCCACGCCACGCAGATCGGCCTCGATCATGCGGTTGACGGCATTGACGCCGCCGCCGCCGACACCGACGACCTTGATCTCTGCCTGGTAGTGCTGTGAGTCGTCCACAGCCATGCTCTCGACCACTGGCGTCCCCTCCGCGAGTTTCGTCATGAGCCCTCTGACGAGGACTCCCCTCAAACCTCAACCTCAAGTTAAGGTCAATACTTATGTCATTCTCTGAACGACTGGCCTAACGCTATGAGACTTCCAGGACCTCGTATCGCATTGACGCCCGGCGTGTTCGTGTGCAGTTGCCTGCGGATTCCCTGCTATATCGCTGCAATATACCTGCAATAAACCTGAAGGGCTGAGGTCACGTGCTGCTGCGCGTCCCGCCGTCCCTGGGCTCATCGAGCAGCGGCCGAGCAGAAGAACGTTCAGGACGTCGGCGACGGCGCCGCGGTGGTCGTGGTCGCTCCGTCGGTGGATCGTGTGGTGGGGCGATGCGGCGAGGAGACGTCGTAGATGGACGCGGTGGTGGTCATGAGAGTCGCCAGGACGCGTGCCTTGAGCTGGTTGTCCTGGTTGTTCCCCCAGACCACGCTGGCCCCGCTGGACAAGGTCAGTGTGACCTGCCCCGCCTCAGTGGCGCTGCCGCTGCTCACCTGGGCCAGGGTCTCAGGCGTGAGGGAACCCACCACCTGGGTGACGGCGGCGACCTGCTTGGCGGAGATCCTCTGTGGCCCCGATGCCTGCACGGCGGGGTCGGGCACGATGTTCACCAGGCCCGACGGAGGCTCGGGGACCCGCTCGAGGACCACGGCCTCGTTGTCGAGGACCTGGTAGCCCTCCGAGTCCTGCACGGTGGCCACCGGCACGCGCATCGTCAAGTGCACCCGCAGTCCGTGGGGCCAGGCCCTGGTCACCTGCGCCCGGCGCACCCGGACCAGCTTGTCGCTGACCTGGGTGGAGAGCCGGCCGGTGTCCAGCCGCAGCAACGAGTCACCCGCGTAGGCGGCCAGGACCTCGCGGACCTGCTTATCCGAGACGCTGCCGTCCGATCCTGCCACGGAGATCCTCTGAGTCTGCAGACCCAGGAGGGGTGAGAAGGTCAGGGCCCAGACCGTCAGGACAATGGCGAGCACCACGATGGAGACCCTCACCACCCGTCGCAGCCGCAACCGGCGCAAGGCGTCCTGACGCTCCTTGAGACGATCGGCCAGCCCGGTGGAGACGACCCGGTCGTCTCCTCTGGAAAGAGCCACTTGCCGACGGCCGAACACGGTCAGCTCGGTGCTCGATGCCGCGTCGGGGCTGGAGGACTCCTGACGGGGACTGGTGCGTTTGGTGTCCTCGCCGCCGCGACGCGAAACCGTCGAGGGGCTGGATGCGCCCCTCGACGTCGACGGACGCCTGGGTCGCGAGGGTACCCCGGCGGCTCCACCCGGGGCCTTGGGAGCCCTGGAGGCGGAAGCGCTCCGTGACAGGTTGGCGGGGGCCGGAGGCCCGGCCTGCTCGGTCCCCTGATCCGTCGGGGGGCTCGGCGCGGACGGTCCCTGCGCCGAGCGGGTGGGACGCGGACGCCGGGGGCCCGAACGGCGCGGAGGGATGCGGGCCGGGGCGTCCTGAGCGCGGTTGGAGCGCTCGGGACGGGGGGCCGAGGGCTTCCTCATGCCCGCTCGTCCAGGTCCGCGGGCGAGGGGGCTGCACCGCCCTCGCGGGCCGCCAAGTCGGCCAGTACCGTGGCAGCGAGCTCGGTGACGTCTCCGGCGCCGACTGTCAGCAGCAGGTCGCCGGGGCGCGCCAGGTCAGCCACCGCGTGCGCGGCCTCAAGACGCTCGGCGACAAACCTGGCTGTGCCGCCGGGGACCCGCTGGGCGACCGTGTCCCCGGTGACACCGGGGAAGTCCGCCTGAGTCTCCCTGGCAGGGTAGACATCGGTGACGACAACGGCGTCGGCCAGGGCCAGCGCCTGTCCGAAGCGGTCGGCGAAGGCCCGGGTGCGGGAGAACAGGTGCGGCTGGAACAGGACCAGGACCCGACCGCCGCGCTCCTGGGCCACACCCCGCGCCGTGCGCAGCAGGGCCTCGATCTCCGTGGGGTGGTGGGCGTAGTCGTCGATGACGCGCACGCCGTCGGCCTCTCCCCGGTCCTCGAAGCGCCGGCCCGTCCCCCCGAAGGCCCCCAGTGCCCGGGCCATCAGGGCCGGTTCGACGCCGAGCTCGATGCCCGCGGCCCAGGCACCGGCGGCGTCGAGGGCCACGTGGTCCCCGGGCACGGCCAGCACCAGCTCAACCGGGCTGTGATGCGGCTCCTCACCCACGCCGCCGGTGGGCTCGCGGTCGGTCGCCGTGGTGAGGGTCAGCAGCCCCCGAGTGGATGAGGCCCCACGTTCCCGAATGTCCAGGTGGACGTGTCCCTCCCCCACGAGCACTCCGCCGGGGAGGGTCTCGGGGCCTGCGAAGGAGTAGGTGACGACGCGCAGGCCATCGGCTGCAGCGCGCTGCGCCAGGCGCAGTGCGCCGGCATCGGCGGCGCAGGCGACCAGCAGGCCCCCGGGCACCAGCCGGTGAGCGAAGTCGACGAATGCCGTCTCGAAGGCCTCCGCGGTGCCGTAGCTGTCGAGGTGGTCGGGCTCGACGTTGGTGACGATCTCCACGCGCGGGGAGTAGTTGAGGAAGGAGCGGTCGGACTCATCGGCCTCGGCGACCAGGACGGGACCGCTGCCCAGGTGGGCCCCGGTGCCCAGCGCCCGCACGACTCCGCCGATGGCGAAGGAGGGGTCGGCGCCGGCGTCCGTGAGGGCCTCGGCGAGCATGCCTGAGGTCGTGGTCTTGCCGTGCGCCCCCGCCACGGCGACGAAGTCCAGGCCCTGAGCGGCCAGCGCCAGCGCCTGGGACCGGTGGATGACCTCCTGGTCCCGCCGCCGGGCCTGGGCGAGCTCGGGGTTGGTCTCCTTGATCGCGGTGGACACCACGACCGTGCTGCGCTGGGGGACATTCGCGGCGTCGTGCCCCAGGTGGGTCGTGATGCCCAGGTCGGCCAGGTGGTCGAAGGCGGGACCGCCGTGGGCGTCGGAGCCCGAGACCCGGGCACCACGGGCGGCGAGCAGCTGGGCGACCACGCTCATCCCCGCTCCCCCGATGCCAATGAGGTGGAAGGTCCTGTCTGCCAACGTGCGCTGATCGGCGCCGGCCGGCCGGCCGGCAGCGTGGGAGCTGTCCTGGGTTGTCGTGGCGGTCATGCCGCGTTCTCCTCATCAGTGGGAGTGTCATGGATGGAGGCGCACTGCTGAATGAGGGCGGCCAAGCGGGCCGCCGCATCCTGGACGCCGGTGGAGGCCGCGGCCCGGGCCATGGCGGCCTGCCGCTCAGAGTCGGAGATGAGCATGGCGAAGTCAAGGATGTCCGAGGGCTTCAGGTCGGCGTCGAGCACCATGCGCCCGCCCCCGGAGGCCAGGACGTCAGCGGCGTTGAGACGCTGCTCCCCGTTGCCGATCGGCAAGGGGACGTAGAGCGCCGGAAGCCCCAGGGCCGTGATCTCTGCGACGGTACCGGCACCGGAGCGGCACAGGACCCCGTCGGCGCAGGCGTAGGCCTGTTCCATCGTGGTCAGGTAGTCGAGCACGTGGTACCGCTCGGAGAGGTCCTCCGCGGCGCCGGAGGCCACTACCGCCTCGAGGGCGGCGCGCACCGGGGCGTCCTTGTCCTTACCAGTCAGGTGCAACACCTGCAGTCCGGCGGGCAGGGAGCCCAGCGACTCGCTCAGGACCTCGTTGAGGTGCTGGGCCCCCAAGGATCCGCCCGTCACCAGCAGCGTGGGCAAGTCGGGGTCGAGTCCCAGAGCCTGCGCCCCCTCGGCGCGGGCCCGGTGGGTCCCCTCGCTCGTGGCCCGCTGCGACACCAGGGTGGCGATGGCCGGGCGCAGCGGCAGCCCCGTGACCTCGGTGCGCCCCTTGGAGGCCTTGAGACGGGTGGAGGCGAAGGTCAGGGCGACGGCCTGTGCCCAGGAGGCCCCCAGCCGGTTGGCCAGCCCCGGGCGGGCGTTCTGCTCATGGATGACGACCGGCACTCCGGCCTTCCTGGCGGCCAGGTAGGCCGGGGTCGACACGTAGCCGCCGAAGCCGACGACGACGTCGGCACTGACCGTCTCAATGGCCTCCGTGGCCGCGCTGATCGCCTTTCCCAGCCGGTGCGGCAGGCGCAGCAGGTCACCGCTGGGGCGCCGCGGCAGAGGGACTCTGGGGACGAGGGCCAGCTCGAAGCCGGCCTCGGGCACCAGTCGCTTCTCCAGTCCCTCGGCGGTCCCCAGGACGAGGATCTGCGTGTCAGGGTCACCGCCCAGGGCCGGGTCACGCAGGGCCGCGGCCGTGGCCAGCAACGGGTTGACATGGCCGGCGGTGCCTCCACCGGCCAGCAGTACCCGCAATGGCCGGGGCCGCTCCGAGCCGCTAGGACGTTCCTGCTGGGGCGAGCTTGCGCTCTCACTTGTCTCGGGCACGGTTCCTCCTTGAGACAATGACTGCCAGGGAACGACGCAGCGCCCCGGGACTCGTGGACAGGGCCTCCTGCGCACCGGGTTCATGGCGTGCGAAGGCCAGAAGCACCCCGATGGCTAGGAGGACCGACACCAGTGCGGTGCCTCCACGGCTGACGAGGGGAAGGGGGACGCCCAGCACCGGCAGCGCACCGGTGACGACCCCCATGTTGATGATCGCCTGCCCCACGATCCACGCACCGATGGCCGAGGTTGTGGCCACGACGTACAGGGAGGTGTGGCGTCTCATGAGCCGCAGGCAGCAGGCTCCGATGCCGGCGAACAGGGCGATGACGACGAGCGTGCCCACCAGCCCGAATTCCTCACCGAGCACGGCGAAGATGTAGTCGGAGTCCGCCTGGGTGAGGTAGCCCCACTTCTGGCGCGAGGATCCCGGCCCCACACCGAGCCAGCCCCCGGTCCCCAGCGCCCACATCCCGTGCTTGGGCTGGTAGCCCACGCCCATGGGGTCGGCGCCCTCGGGATGGATCCAGGCGGTGATCCGGGCGCGCCGGTTGGCGCTGAGCATGGAGGCGGCCGCGAACATGGCGATGCCGCCGACACCCAGGAGGGCGAACCAGCGCTTGCGCATTCCCCCCACCCACAGGGCCCCGGCGACGATGATCACCAGGATGATGACGGTTCCCAGATCCTGTCCGCCTAGAACGCTCAGGATCGCGGCGCCGACACCGCCCCAGCCCGCCGCCCACACCCGGTCCCGAGGGCGCCTGTCCGCGTACCAGGTCACCAGGGTGCCCAGGACCAGGGCGAGGGCCACCTTGATGAACTCCGAGGGCTGGGCGGTGCCGACGCCTGGGACCTGGATCCAGTTGCGGTTGCCGTAGACGTTGACGCCCACGGGTGTGAACACCAGGCACTGCATGGCGATCGTCAGCACCAGGAGCCCCCAGGCCATCCTGGGGAACCAGGACAGCGGTATGCGGGAGACCCCCACCATGCCCAGCGTCCCCACCGCGGCGAAGATGAGGTACTTGGCGAAGTCGGTGAAGGCGTTGCCGCCGGTGGCGGCGACGGTCACTGACTGCACGGAGAAGACCATGATGAGTCCGAAGGTCTCCAGCACCAGGGTGGACACGAGCAGGCAGTAGTAGGTCAGGGTCACCTGCTCGGAGCCCTGGGTGGAGTCCGGCCCGCCGGAGGGACGCCGACGACGATCCTCGGGGGCGCCATCGGGCTGGGGGGCCCCGCCGTCCCAGAGTCTCGAAAGCCGCTCGCCCCAGCGCACCAGGCGCTTGCGCCAGGCGCCACCCAGGTGGCCTCCGGCTCCCGTGGGCCGGGAGCCGGAGGGCTTCCCGGTCGGCCTGGACGAGGTGGCCGCGCCCCTGTGGGGGGCGGTCCGCTCCGGCTTGTGCTCGGCACCGGTCCCCCGTGACGGGCCTCCGGATGCCCGCGAGGATCCTGACGAGGAGGGGCTCGACGAGCGGGCAGCGGTGGCCGAGGTGGACCCGGTCTTCACAGCTGCTCCTGGTCGCCGGAGGCGTCCGTGTCCCGGGCGCCATCGCCTTGGGTGTAGGCCCGGGCGCAGGCGGCGAACAGGTCGCCGCGCTGGGCGTAGGACGTGAACTGGTCCCAGGAGGCGCAGGCCGGGGCCAGTATGACAGTGTCGCCGCTGCGGGCCATGGCGCCGGCGGCCTCCACCGCTGCGGCGCTCACCTGCTCGGCGCTGCCGTCACTGACGCGGGTGAGGACAAGGCCGGGAGCCTCCCGCTCCAGGGCCGCCAGAATGTCGTTCTGGTCCTTGCCGATGACGACTGCGCCGCGCAGGTGGGGGCGCACCGTGCGGACCAGGTCGAAGAACTGGGCGCCCTTGGTGTCGCCGCCGCAGATCCACACGCCGGTCCCCCGCGGCAGGGAGGTCAGTGCGGCCTCGGCGGAGTGCGGGTTGGTGGCCTTGGAGTCGTCGACCCAGGTGACACCGTCCGCCTCAGCGACGGTGACGATCCGGTGGGCCCCGGGGCTATAGGCGCGCAGCCCGGAGGCGACCGCCTCCGGATCAACTCCGGCTGCGCGGGCCAGCGCGGCGGCCGCCAGGGCGTCGGCCAACAGGTGCGCGGGCAGGTTCTGGGCGCGCCGCCCGGGGGCCAGGTGAGCCAGGTCGGCAGTGGTGGCCAGCTCGACACCACTGGAGCGTCGCTCGGCGTGGAAGGCGCGGTCGACCAGCAGGTCCTCGACCATGCCGACCTGCCCCAGCCCCGGCGCGGCCAGGGTGAAGCCGATGGCTCGGCAGCCCTCGACGACGTCGGCCTGGCGGACCATGTCCTCGGTGGCGGCGTCGGCAAGGTTGTAGATGGCGGCGAGCCGGGTGCGGCGGTAGACGCGGGCCTTGTCCTGGGCGTAGGCCTCCAGCCCTCCGTGCCAGTCGAGGTGGTCGGCGGCCAGGTTGAGGCAGGCCGAGGCCAGGGGCGCCAGGGTCCTGGTGGTGTGGAGCTGGAAGCTGGACAGCTCCACGGCCAGGGCGTCGGCGCTGCCGGCCAGCACCGCCTCAATGACGGGGGTGCCGATGTTGCCGACAGCCGGGGCCGTGAGCCCGTGGGCCGTCAGGATCGCCGAGAGCATGCTGACCGTGGTGGTCTTGCCGTCCGTTCCTGTGACAGTCAGCCAGGGGATGTGCGGGCGTGACGAGTCCTGCTGGATCCTCCAGGCCAGCTCGACCTCACTCCAGGTCTCGATGCCCGCCGCCGCGGCGCCTCGCAGGACCGGGCCGGTGGCCGGGACCCCGGGTGAGACGATGAGGAGCCGCGCTGGGGACTGCGCCAGGGCGGCCGCGGTGGCCTCGGCGTCGGCGACCGCGGCGGAGGCCACGGGGGTGTGCAGCATCTCGATGGAGGACTCACGGCTGTCGAAGACGTGAATGCGGGCCCCCAGCGTAGCCAGGGCATCGACGACGGCGCGCCCGGTACGCCCTAGCCCGACGACGGCCACATGGGCGCCGTCGAGCTGGTCGCTCAGGGACCTGCCAAGGCCGGTGACGGCGCTGGGCGATTCACCGGGGACTTCAGTCGGACTGGTCACGGTGCGGGTTCACGCTCCTGGTTTCTCACTGCTCCTGACGGAGTTGCCGGCAGGAAACGACTGCTTCAAGGGGTCGGGTCAGAGCGGCCCGAGCATCCCGGTTCATCCGAAGATGAGCTGGCGCAGGTACTCGGCGTAGAAGAGACCGAGTCCCGCAATGACACACAGGCCGGCGATGATCCAGAAGCGGATCACCACATTGACCTCGGTCCATCCTCCCAGTTCGAAGTGGTGATGCAGGGGAGCCATGCGGAAGACGCGTCGGCCTGTTGACTTGAATGAGACGATCTGGATGATGTCGCTCATGACCTCGGCCAGGAACAGTCCGCCCAGGATGACGGCGAGGAACTCGGTGCGGGTCAGGATCGACAGTCCTGCGACGGCCCCGCCCAGGGCCAAGGACCCGGTGTCGCCCATGAAGATCTTGGCCGGTGAGGCGTTCCACCACAGGAAGCCGAAGCAGGCCCCCATGAGGGCGGCGGCGATCATGGCCAGGTCTCGCGGGTCCCTGACCTGGTAGCAGGTGGTGGGGACCATGGTCTCGTGACCGTAGTTGCAGGACTGGTTGGTCTGCCACACACCGATGAGCGTGTAGGCGCCGAAGACCATGGCCGAGGCGCCGGCGGCCAGTCCGTCGAGTCCGTCGGTGAGGTTGACGGCGTTGGACCAGGCGGTGATGAGGAAGTTGGCCCACAGGATGAACAGGATGAGCCCGACGACGCTGCCGGCGAAGGCCAGGTTGATCGCCGAGTCCCGGGCGAAGGAGATCCGGGTGGAGGCGGGGGTCAGTCCGTTGCGGTCCGCGAAGTGCAGGGCCGCCACCGAGAATCCGACACCGATGATCGCCTGCCCCACGATCTTCTGCCACGCCCTCAGCCCCAGGGAGCGCTGCTTGGAGATCTTCTCGAAGTCGTCCAGGAATCCGATGAGCCCGAGTCCGACGACGAGGAAGAGCAGCAGGACCCCGGAGGCGCGCGGTGTGCGCAGCTGGGTGAGATTGGCCAGGGTGTAGCCCAGGACGGTGGAGATGATGATGACGAGGCCGCCCATGGTCGGCGTGCCGCGCTTGGTGAAGTGTCCCTGGGGCCCGTCCTGGCGGATGAACTGTCCGTACTCCTTGGCGTGGAGGTAGCGGATGAGCAGGGGGGTCCCCAGCAGGGTGCCCACCAGTCCGACCACGCCGGAGATGAGGATGGCGGTCATCGGGGACGAACCTCCTTGAGGTGGTCGGCCAGGCGCCAGGCGCCCGAGCCGTTGGAGCCCTTGACCAGGACGGCGTCGCCGTCGCACAGCAGGGCGTCGATCTGGGAGATGGCGGTCGCGGCATCATCGAAGCCGACCACCTCGACCCCTCGCGCCCCGGCCGCCTCGAGTGCCTCCTGGGTGGAGCCGATGCCAATGAGCATAGCGGCTCCGGCCTGGGCCGCTAGCTCTCCGGTGCGCGCGTGATCGGCCGCCGAGGACTCCCCCAACTCGAGCATCTCGGAAATCACGACGACGCGACGTCGCTCCCCCGCCAGAGCCGGCAACACGGCCAGCGCCGCCGTCATGGAGTCGATGTTGGCGTTGTAGGAGTCGTCGATAAGGAGAAGATCCCCACCGAGCTCTGACACGTCCATGCGGTGGGGGCTCTCAATGCTCACCGAGCCGAGCCTGTCGGCAACGAGCTCGGGGTCCAGTCCTGCGGCCAGGGCCAGGCCGGCGGCGGCCAGGGCGTTGGACACGTTGTGAGCACCGGCGACGGCCAGCTGGACGCGTCGGGGCTCGGCGAGCCCGGGCAGGTGGAGGTCGAAGGCTGCTCGGGCGGCCGCGTCCAGGTTCACGTTCTCAGCCCTCAAGTCGGCCTGTCGTCCTTGAGCGGAGAAGGTGAGGACGCGTGCCGGCGCGAGCTCGGCCATGGCGGCGGCGCGGGCGTCATCGGCGTTGAGGACGGCGGTCCCTTCAGGCAGCAGGCCGGCGATGATTTCGGCCTTGGCCGCGGCGACGCCCTCGATGGAGCCGAAACCGCCCATGTGGGCGTGCCCGATCATGAGGACCCCGGCCGCGTCCAGGGGGGCGATGTCGGTGAGGTAGGCGATGTGCCCGGGTCCGGATGCCCCCATCTCCAGGACGAGGTAGCGGGTGGACTCGTCGGCCTCCAGCACGGTCAGCGGCAGACCGATCTCGTTGTTGAAGCTGGCCCGGGGCGCCACCGTGGGGCCGGAGGCGGCCAGGAGCTGGCGGGTGAGGTCCTTGGTGGTGGTCTTGCCCACCGAGCCGGTCATCGCCACCACGGTGAGACGCTCACCGCGCTCGGCTGCGCTCCGGCGCAGCCCCTCCAGGTGGGTGCGGGCCAGCGCGCCGAGGGCCATCACGGTGTCCTCCACGAGGACGAGCCCCATGGTCGGCGTCTCGGCCTGCCCCTGGGACAGCCCGCTGCGGGCGGCCTCCAGGTCGGAGACGATGGCTCCGACGGCACCCAGGGCCCCGGCCGATCCCAGGTGGGCGTGGCCGTCGGTGCGCTCACCGTGAACGGCGATGAACAGTGAGCCCTCGGCGGCCTGGCGCGAGTCGGTGACGACCGGTCCGGTCACGGGCGCGTCCGGGCCGATGAGCCTGCCGCCGACGGCGGCTGCGATCTGACTCAGGCTGAGCCTCATGCCCGTCCCCATTTCTTCTCGACGGCCTCGGCCATCACGGGCGCGTCGTTGTAGCGGATGAACTCCCCGGCCATTTCCAGGAAGGGCTCGTGCCCCTTCCCGGTGACGATGACGGTGTCGTTGGGTCCGCACAGCTCGACTCCCCGGCGCACGGCGTCGCCGCGCCAGGTGGTGATCTCCTCGACATTCTTCAGGTCGGGGCGCACGCCGCGCACCCCGTCGAGGATGGCGTTGCGGATGAGCTGGGGGTCCTCGCTGCGGGGGTTCTCGTCGGTGACGACCAGTACGTCCGCCAGGCGAGCGCACACCTCACCCAGCATGGGCCGTTTGCCCTGGTCGCGGTCGCCGTCGGAGCCGAAGACCACGATGAGGCGCCCCGGGGTGATGGGGCGCACGGCCTTGAGGGCCAGCTCCATGGCGTCGGGGGTGTGGGCGAAGTCGACGATGCACAGGCCGCGTCGGCCGTCGCGCTGGCTGATGCGCTGCATCCGGCCGGGGATGTTGTGGGCACCGGCCAGGGCGGCTGTGGCCGTGGCGGCGGGTACCCCCGCACGGATGGCCATGACCAGGGCCAGGGCGGCGTTCTGGACGTTGACGAGTCCGGGCAGGGGGCAGGAGGCCTCGATCTGCTCGCCGTCGGGCCCGTGGAGAGTGAAGGTGGTGGCGGAGTCGGTCAGGGAGACGGCGGCGTCACCGACCCACCAGTCGGCGGGGGTGTCCCCGGGGTAGGCGCGCACGCGGTCGATCTCAATGGGGGCCTTAGCGGCCAGGGCCGCGCCCCACTGGTCGTCGACGCAGACCACGCCGCGGCGGGCGTGCTCGGGGGTGAACAGCTGCGCCTTGGCCTCCAGGTAGCCCTCCATGGTCTTGTGGAAGTCGAGGTGGTCGCGCTGGAGGTTGGTGAAGCCGGCGACGTCGACGACAATCCCATCGAGCCGGTGCAGGACGATGGCGTGGCTGGAGGCCTCCAGGGAGGCGGCGCCGACCCCGTCCTCCACGGCCAGGGCCATCATCCGCTGCAGGACGGGGGCCTCGACGGTGGTGCGCGGGGACTCCACGGAGCGCTCCCCCACGCGCAGCTCGACGGTTCCGGCCACCATGCAGGCGCCGACGTGGGCGGACAGGATGGCGTCGAGGAAGTAGGCGGTGGTCGTCTTGCCGTTGGTTCCGGTGACAGCGGTGGTGATCAGTCCGCGTGCCGGGTGGTGGTAGGCCTCGGCGCTCAGAGGGCCGACGACGGCACGGGGGTCGTCGTGCACGAGAACCGGGGTTCCGGGAGCGGACTCGTGGACGATCTGGGCGCCGTCGGCATCGGTCAGGACGGCAACGGCACCGGAGGCGGCCGCCTCGGCGGCGAAGCGGGCGCCGTGGACGGTGAAACCGGGCAGTCCCACGAAGAGCTCTCCCGGTGCGGTGTCGCCGGAGTCGACACTGACCCCCAGGATGCTCAGGTCATTGAGGGCGGCGGCATCTTCAGCTGAGGCGGGAGCCAGGGAGAAGCGCTCGCTCAAGGTGCTGATGGGGACGGGACCATTAGAGCTCGGCCGTAGGGCGGCGGCCGACTCGTAGGCGTGGTTGCTCATAGTTCCTCAATCTATCGCGACCTTCCACTGTCGATGTTCCACAAGAGCCCCTCCGGCTCACTTCGCCGAGGTGCTGGTGGTCACGCTGTCTACCTCATAGGCCACCTCACTGGTTCGCGTCCCGCTCTCCCCCGGCGCCGTTGCGAGCGGCCCGGGCCGCCACGACGCTCGGGTCCGGGGCGATGTTGAGCGCCTGCATGGCGGCCAGCGCCACCTCCCGGAAGACGGGGGCGGCAACGGTGCCTCCATAGATTCCCTCGGGCCGGTTGACGATGACCGCGATGGCCAGCACCGGGTCGCGAGCCGGCAGGAAGCCGACGAAGGAGGCCACGGTGGAGTCGTCGGTGAGGATCTCTGTGGTTCCGGTCTTGCCGGCCACCAGGTAGCCGTTGATGGAGGCGGACTCGGCGGTGCCGCCCTCCTGGGTGACGCCGATGAGCATCTCGGTGAGGGTCTTGGCCGTCGCCTCGGAGATGACGCGCACCCCCTCGGGGCGCTTCTGGGGGGTCTGCCTGCCGTCGGCGTCGATCCAGGCGTCGATGACGCGCGGGGCCACGCGCACGCCCTTGTTGGCCACGGCGGCCAGCACCTGGAGGGACTGGAGGGTGGTGCAGGCCACACCCTGTCCGAACATGGTGGTGTAGCGGGTGCGGTCGTCCCAGGAGCTGGGCGGGTAGAGGATGCCGTCGGACTCCGCCGGCATCTCGACGCCCGTGACCTGCCCCCAGCCGAAACGCTTCATGTACTTGTAGCGGACGTCGTCAGCGAGCTTCTCACCGATCTGCACGGTGCCGACGTTGGAGGACTCCGCCAGGACCCCGGCAGTGGTCACGCTCTGGGTCTCGTGCTCGTGGGAGTCCTTGAAGGTCTGCCCGTTGGCCGAGGTCCAGGTATAGGGGATGGTCCAGGTGTCCTCAGGCTTGACGACCCCCTCCTCCAGAGCGGCGGCGAAGGTGACGACCTTGCCGACACTTCCGGGCTCGAAGACGGCTTGAACGCTGCGGGCGGTACGGTTCTCCTCAGCTGTGGCCGAGGGGTCGGAGGGGTCGACCGAGTTGGAGTCGGCCAGGACCACGACCTTGCCGGTGGCCGGCTCCATGGCCATGACGATGCCCCAGTCCGCGTGCTGTGCGGCAACCGTTTTGTCGATGGTCTCCTGGGCGATGGACTGCAGGTCGGGGTTGAGGGTGGTGCGCACCGTGACACCGGGCCTGGCCGGTTCGTCCTCCTGCTCACCGGTGGGGATGATGACGCCGCTGCGCCCGACCTCCTCGCTGCCCTTGCCGTCGGTTCCCGTCAGGAGCTTGTTCTGAGTCAGCTCCAGCCCGGCTGCCCCGATGAGCTCGCGGTTGTGCTCGCCCTCGTGGGTGAAGCCCAGGACGTTGCCGGCCACGGTCCCGGCCGGGTAGGTGCGTCGGGTGCGCTGGTCGGGCTCGACCCCGGCGATGTCCAGAGCCTTGATCTTGCGCCAGGTGTCGGGAGAGACCTCCTGGGCGATGATCTCGTAGCTCCGGTTTCCCACGAGCTTGGCTCCGAGCTCGAGGGGATCGACGTCGAGGATCGGGGCGAGCTGGGCCGCGACCGCAGTCGCCCCGTAGTCGACGACGACCTTCTCATTGACGCCGGTGGACTCGTTGAGTCGCATCTCGGTGCGCTCGTACTGGGCGATGGCGGACTGGTTGACGCCGACGTCGTAGCTGACCGCAGAGGAGGCCAGGACGGTGCCGTCGCGTCCGGTGATGTCGCCGCGGGGGGCTCGGTTGACCCAGGTGACCGTGCGCTCGGCCTTCGCCTTCTGGGCCAGCTCCGGCCCCTCGACCGCCTGGACGTAGACGGTGCGCCCGGCCAGTGCGGTGAACACGAGCAGCCCCCCGAGCTGGAGCGCCTGACGACGCGAGGGATTCACAGGCGCCTACTTCCCGCTCTTGGCGGCGTGGGCGGGGGTCCCCTCGGTGAGCTGCCCCTTGTTGACGTCGACGACGCCGGGGGCGGCGGCGGGAACCATCCCAAGGTCCTTGGCGCGGCTGGCCAGCGCGTCGGGCGCCGAGGCCTCCTGCACCTGGGTGCGCAGCGTCTCGACGTGGTCCTCGGCGACATTGAGCTCGATCTGCTTCTCCTTCATCCGGTAGGCGGTGTCAGCCATCTTGGCGTTGAGGAGCATCGAGGTGATGAGGGCCCCGGCCAGCACGAGGATGATGACGGTCAGGAAGGGAAGGGATGATGAGGCGGCCCGGGAGGCACCGCTGACGACGCGCAGCTGGGGTCGCTTGACCGAGCCCACCTCCGTGCGCCCCTGGGTGCTGGTGGAACCACTTGCCTGGGCGGTGCGCCGCGTCGCGATCGGGCGGGTGACTCGAGCAGTAGCAGTGGCGCTCATCAATGTGCCTTCCCTGTGGCGTAGCTGGACTGGTGTGGATGGACGATGGTGCAGTGGGATCGTTGACCGCCTGGGGCGGTCCGCGGGTATCTGGAGCGGCGGGGCCGCCTAGCTGTGGTGGCGACGGCGCGTGGCGCGTTGACCGCTCCGGTTCCCGGGGTCCCGTCCCCGACCGCCGGCGGGCGCAGGCGCCTGCGGTGAAGGGGCCTGGTCGGCCGGACGCAGGCGGACGGCTGCCCGCAGCCGCACTGGCGCTGAGCGGGGGTTGTGGTCGAGCTCGCGGGCATCGGCCTTCTCCGCGCCGTTGGTGATCAGCTCCAGGTAGGGACGGTCCGCCTCGGGGACGACCGGCAGGTCCTGGGGCGCCCGGGAGGTGGCTCCGTGGGCCAGTGCCCGCTTGACGATGCGGTCCTCCAGGGACTGGTAGGACTCCACCACGAGGCGTCCTCCCACGCGCAGGCTGTTGAGAGCCCGGGGCACGGCCCGCTCCAGGACGTCGAGCTCGGCGTTGACGGCGATGCGCAGCGCCTGGAAGGTCCGTTTGGCCGGGTGTCCGCCGCTACGCCGAGCCGCTGCGGGCACGGACTGACGGACGAGCTCGGCCAGCTCCTGGGTGCTGGCCACCGGCTGCCCGGACTCGCGGCGACGCACGATGGCGGCGGCGATGCGCGAGGCGAAGCGCTCCTCGCCGTAGGTGCGCAGGATGCGGGTGAGCTCGACGGCGTCGGCAGTCTCCAGCAGGTCCTGGGCGGTCATTCCCGAGCCCTGGTCCATGCGCATGTCGAGAGGTGCCGGGCGGGCATAGGAGAAACCCCGCGAGGCCTCGTCGAGCTGGAGGGAGGAGACCCCCAGATCCATGAGGACGGCGTCCACGGTTCCCTCAGCACGAGCGGAGTGCTCACGAGCCACCCGGCTGACGGCGTCGTAGGTCGTCTGAACCGCGATGAAGCGGTCCCCGAAGCGGGCCAGGCGCGCCGAGGCCAGCGCGATCGCCTCAGGGTCGCGGTCGATGCCCACGACCTTCAGGGACGGGAAGCGCTCGAGCGCGGCCTCGGTGTGGCCTCCCATGCCCAGGGTGCAGTCGATCATGACTGGCTGGGCCGGGCCTGCCGTCGACGCGCTGTCAGCAGCGCCCTCGATGGCGGGGGCGAGCAGGTCCAGGCAGCGCTCAAGGAGCACCGGCTCGTGCCGGCCGACGGCGTCGGCAGCGGATGCCTGCGCCTGTGAGCTGGTCATGAGGCGTACTCCTTTCTGGCGCTGGACCGGGTACCCGACTGGTACTCAGTACTGATAGGTCTTCGATGTCTGACGCTCCCCGACGGACCGGGAGGCGGCCACCTCGCCAGGACTCCTCCCGTGGTTCCGGCGCCGGGGAAGAGGCGTCGGACTCGACATCGGGCGGAGACCTCACGAGATGGTTCGCCAGAGCCCTGATGGCATCTGCGTGCGGTCCGTCGGGTTCGTTCAGTTGTCGAAGAGGTCGAGGCGTCAGAAGAAGCCGGGGATGATCTCCTCGGCCGTGTCGGCGAAGACCTGTTCCTGGGCGGCCAGGTAGGTGCTCCAGGACTCGGAGTCCCAGATCTCCACCCGGGCGCCGGCTCCGATCACCGCCAGGTCCTTCTTCAGGCCCGCGTAGGCCCTCAGTGGCGCCGGCAGCGTGATACGCCCCTGCTTGTCCGGGATCTGCGAGTCCGCCCCCGAGAGCATGACGCGCACGTAGTCACGCGCCTGCTTCTGGGCGAGGGGGGCCTCACGCAGCTGGGCGTACATGCGCTCGAACTCGGCGGCGGTGAAGGCGTACAGGCAGTGCTCCTGACCTCGGGTCAGGACCACGCCGCCCGCAAGCTCTTCACGGAACTTCGCCGGGAGGATGAGACGGCCCTTCTCGTCCAGCTTGGGTGCATGCGTCCCCAGGAACATGAGCCACCTCCTTCCCCTCGACGACCCCGTGCACCCCACCTTACTCCACTTCCCTCCCTTTTCTCCCACCCCTCCTCTTCGAGAGCATCACAACCGCATATCGCCGACGACGGAGCACCCATCCATGCCTCTTACTTTTCGTTGGAATAACCGCAGTTCACTGCCTCTTCACGCGGAGTGGAGGGAGGTGGAGGGAGGGTGGAGGGAGGCCTTCACCACCACCTTCCTCGGCGTGGTGGATATCCAGGAAAAAAGCAGAGTCCACTCGGCTTGCATGCAGAGTCCGGGTGGGGCTCAGAGCCTCTGCACAGAGGTACGAGCAGAGCCGCGCCGCTCTTGAGGCAGCTCTTTCGAATCCGATGAGTTCCTTGAGATTCTCAGGATTCTGTCCCGACCTCGCGAGGTCCGCCGGGGGCTGATCGGCCCCTCCAGACGCTCAGGTCCTGTCTCGAACGGATGAGTGTTGGAGACAGGACCTGTGGGGCAGTGCCGGTGGGAGGGAAGTGGGGTGGTGGAGGGAAGTGGGGGTGGTGGAGGGAGATGGGGGATCGGCGTCGTTGACGCGGCCTGAGGGGCGTGGGGATGCGGGTGGAGCTGAGAGGGAGGAGGGGGCTGGTGTGAGCTCTGGTCAGTCCTCTGAGTCGCGCCTGCGATCCCAGCGCTCTGACTGGCGGTCCATGAAGGAGGAACGCTTCTTCCCGCCGTTGGCACCCTTGGTGGGCCTGTCTCGACCTGCCGCGGACTGACGTGGGCTCGTCGTGCTCTCGACCCGGGTCAGTGCCAGTGCCACCCCGCCGACGGCCACGAGGAAGCCCGCGACCCCCAGCAGGATGGACAGGAGGTTGTGGGGCACTGAGACCCCTGCGATGAGAAGCGCCAGGCCGACCAGGACCAGGGCCACACCGCCACCGATGTGGCGGGGCGAGGGCCGTGAGAGCCGACGCTCCTGACGCTGGAAGGTCTGAGCCAGCTCGGGGTCATCCTCATGGAGCTGCGATTCCAGGTCTCGCAGGACCTGCTGCTCTCGCTCTGACAGTGCCATCATGCTCCTTGCTTCCGGGCGGGGCCGGGGATCTGCGCCGTAGTTGCCAGGATAAGCGCTGTGACGGCTCAGGAGAAACTCTCCGTGGAGGTTGGCCGGGACGCAGGTCGGCTTTCCTGCTCGGATCGATGAGGGCCTCGCCCGCGTCGCCCCTGCTGGCCGAGCGGTGCCTTGGTGGTGCCGTCTTCTGGTAGAAGACTGGCCGGGGCCAGCGCGTTGGCGCCCCACCTGCGGCGCACGGCGTCGGCGGCCCGCTCGGAGGCGCCGCGCCGCGGGTCCTCGTCCAGGAGGAGCTGCACACCGTCGTCGGGGCGCAGCAGTCCCTCGACCCGTACCCCCAGGAGGCGAAAGCCGCCGGGCGGGGTGGGCAGGGCGGTGTAGAGCGAGGAGACGGTCTCCCAGATGTCCTGGGCGAGGTCGGTGGGAGTGGCCAGGGTGCGTGAGCGGGTGACGGTGGTGAAGTCGGCCCCTCGGGCCTTGAGGACGGCGACACGGCAGCGTAGGTCCGCCGCGCGCAGGCGGGCGGCGCACTGGTGGGTCTGGTCCAGCAGGATCCGCCGAGCGTGCTCCCGGTCGGTGAGGGTCTCGAAGAAGGTGGTCTCGGTGCCCACCGACTTCTCCTCGCGCACCGGCTCCACCCGGCGGGGGTCGACGCCGTGGGAGAGCTCGTGCAGGTGGTGTCCTGCGGCCCGGCCGAGGATCCTCTCCAGGCGGCGCACGTCGGTGCCTGCCAGGGTGCGCACGTCCTGGATCCCCCACCTGGCCAGGATCTCCTGGGTCCGGGTGCCCACGCCCCACAGCGCCCCGACCGGCAGCACGTTGAGGAAGTCCTGCGTGGAGGCGGCCGGCACCAGGAGCAGTCCGTCGGGCTTGGCGTGGGAGGAGGCGAGCTTGGCGATGAACTTGGTGGAGGCGATGCCCACGGAGGCCGGGACGCCCACTCGCCGGCGTATCTCGGCGCGGATCCAGCGGCCGATGGTCACCGGGGAGCCCATGCGGCGCCTGGCCCCGGTCACGTCCAGAAAGGCCTCGTCGATGCTCACCTTCTCCAGGACGGGGGTGACCTCCGCCAGGACGGCCATGACCTGGGCGGAGACCCGGGAGTAGAGGCCGTGGCGCACGGGCAGGACCACGGCCTGGGGGCAGCGGCGGGAGGCCTCGGCCATGGACATCGCCGAGGAGACGCCGAAGGCTCGGGCCTCGTAGGAGGCGGCCGAGACGACGCCCCGGCCGTCTCGGCCACCGACGACGACAGGGCGGCCGGCCAGCTCGGGGTGCTCGAGGAGCTCGACCGAGGCGAAGAAGGCGTCCATGTCGACGTGGATGATGGGGGTGGCCGAGTCATCGTCCCCCCAGGACCGGCGCGCGGCCTGGGAACGGGGCGCCCTGCTCATCTCCACCTCCTCGACGACCGCGGCGGGTTCACCGGCTGACGGACCCCGAAAAGTCCGCCCGCGCTCCTCTCAGGCTACCGTGGGGCTGTGACACGTAGACGCAGGACCTCCGGGGCCCCGGCGCTGACCGGCCTGCCCCGGGGCCCGGTGCGCACCTCCTTGGCCACGGCCGAGCTCGTGGCGCGAGACACCGGGATCCTCCTCATGCTCGATGGCGCGGAGTCCTCCTTCCTGGACCTGCGCGACCCCTCCCACCTGGACTTCGAGTACCACCAGCAGATGGACGCGGTGCTCACGGCGCTGCGCGGCGAGGGCGGCCCCCTCAGGGCGCTCCACCTGGGCGGGGCGGGCTGCGCCCTGGCCAGGGCGTGGGACGTGACCCGCCCCGGCTCCCAGCAGGTCGCCGTCGAGATCGATGAGATTCTCGCGAGCCAGGTGCGGACCTGGTTCGACCTGCCCCGATCCCCCAGGCTGAGAATCCGGGTCGGTGACGCTGCCAAGGTGGTCGCAGGGTTGCGGCCCGGCCAGTGGGACGTTGTGGTGCGTGACGTGTTCGACGGCGGGAGTGTGCCGGCCTCCTGCAGGAGCCAGGAGTTCCTCGGCTCCTGTCTGAGGGCGCTGGCGCTTGACGGGTTGCTGCTGGTCAACACCGCCTCCATGCCGCGTGCCCGGGCCGGCGCCGAGATCGCAGCACTCACCAGGGCCCTGGGTGGGGACGTCTCCCGCGCAGTCATCGTCGCCGACCCCGCTGCGGTGCGTGGCAGGCGTCGGGGCAACCTGGTGCTGGTGGCCCGCCAGACCCCTTTCACGGCGGGCGAGCTCGAGGATGTCGAGCGCGCGGTGCGCCGTCTGCCGCTGCCGGTGCGCACCTGGTCGCTCGACGACGCAGCGGTTCCGCGACCCGAGGGCGGCTAGCCCCCGTATGAGGCGTATGAGACGGCTGACCGGCGAAACCGGCTCGGGGCCTCCCAGCACCGCCCAGTACCGTTCAGCCCTCGCGGCCGGGGTTCCAGCCCTGGGGCCCCAGGTCCCCGGAGTCGTTGGCCTCCAGGAAGGCCTCCAGGCGGGCACCGATCTCCTCGGCGCTGGGCAGGTTGAGGATCGGCGCGGACGTGTCGACCTCATCGATGGCGATCCTAGGGGCCATGGCGTCGTACTGGGCCTCCAGGGCGGAGACGACGGCGCTGACCTCCGGCTGCTGGGCGGCCTCGGCGTTGATCTCGGCGCGGTTGATGCTGGCGGCGGCCTCGAGGTCCCCCACCGGCAGTGCCAGGCCGGTGGCCTGCACAATGGCGGTCAGCAGCGCCGAGGCCCCCTGCGGGAACTCGTCGCGGGCCACGTAGTGCGGGATCGCGGCCGAGACTCCCCGGGAGTCCAGGCCCAGCTCACCCAGACGCAGCTCGAGGTAGGCCGACATCGACCCGGGCAGCTCAACGTGCCCGAAGAGCTCGGGCTGGTTGGGCAGCAGGTCGGGCTGGCTGCCGTGGTGGTGGACGTAGGTCGGGCGCGTGTGGGGCACGGCCATGGGGATGCCGCTCATGCCGACAGCCTGGCTCACGCCCATGGAGACGGCCAGGTGGGCCACGGCTCCGACGAACTCGTCCCAGCGGTAGTCCGGCTCGCTGCCGTGGAGCAGGAGGACGTCCTCGCCGTCGTCGTCATGGAGGAGGTCCAGGACCAGCTCGGGCATGATGACTGAGGAGTAGTTGTTGTGGACGAAGGTCATCGTGGGACGCCTGGCGCGGTAGTCCACGAGGGCGTCGATGTCGAAGGTGGCGACACGCTCGCTGGGAAGCGTCATGAGCAGCTGGTCGACGGCCAGGGCGCCGGCGTTGCCCGCGTCCATGGCGCCCTCGAAGTGGTGGATGAGGACCCTCGGGGAGATCGGCTGATCCGCGGGGTGCTGGATGGTGAACAGTGGTCTCACAAGCCCGTCTCCTCCTGTCTGGTCTGATTCATCCTCCCGCAGCATCGGTCCGTTGGTGCGCTCGCCCGCCCTGACGGGCGAACGAGACCGACGGCGCCGGGGAGGGCGTGTCCGTGTCGTGCAATGGTCTCAGCATGGTCTGGGTTCAGCGCCCGGTGCGATCCCGTCTGAGTCGCTTCCTGGTCGAGCAATGTCGAGTGACCTCGGCTCAGTGACGCGATTCGGCGTTTTATCAGGATTCGTCCGGGTGAGTGCCCGGGAACAGCGGTTAGCGTCCTGGGCACTCCTGCCAACACCTTCTGGATTGTCGATGTTCCCGCCCGCGCCGGGTTCGGGCGCCTTGTTCGCCCTCGGCGTCCCCGTCGGGGCGTCAGCAGGAGAATAATGGGTCGACCGTACTGAAGCCATCACCGACCCCAGTACCCGTCAGCGTCAGCCAGAGCCGACCAGCGCGCCCCACGCGCCAGCCGGCCAGAACCAGAACCGATGCGAGGCCTTGTGAGTCAGACGATCCCCTCTCGCCCACCGCACTCCCAGCAGGAGGCGCCGTCGCGGGTGGAGGAAGATGCGGGCAGTGTCCGCGAGCGCGAGATGCGCGGTGAGCAGGTTGTCGTTGACCTCGCCTACAGCGAGCTGGACCGTCAGCTGGCTCAGGCCCGTCACTCCCTTGCCCGCACCGAGGCCCAGGGCGTCAGCGGCACCCACCAGTCCCGCGGGGAGCGGGACGCCTACGCCGTGCACTACTCGTCACTGGTCTCCTCCCTGGAGGGGGTCGAGGACCGTCTGGTCTTCGGGCGGATGGACATGAGCGGGTCAGCCGATGACGCACCGGACTCTGGGCCCTCGGGGAAGGCCTCCGCCACCGGCTCCGGACGGGGTACGGGTGGCTCCTCCCCGGTCACTGACGGGGGGCGGCGCCACTACGTGGGCCGTATCGGCCTGCAGGATGCTCAGCACCGTGAGGTGATCCTGGACTGGCGCGCCCCTCTTGCCCGGGCCTTCTATCAGGCCACGGCCTCCCGCCCCATGGGGCTGGTGCGCCGGCGACACATCGACACCCGGGCCCGTCAGGTGCTCGGGGTGGAGGACGAGGTCCTGGACCTGGCCGCCCTGGAGGCCGGCGAGGCCCCGTCCGGCTCGTCCGGGGCCGCCGTGGCCGCCGGGAACCTGCAAGGCGAGGGGGCGCTCATCGCCGCGATGTCCAGCGCCCGCGACGGCCGCATGGGTGACATCGTGGCCACGATCCAGGCCGAGCAGGACCGGGTCGTCACCTCCTCGGGACGCGGTGTGCTCGTGGTCCAGGGAGGCCCGGGGACGGGTAAGACGGCGGTGGCGCTGCACCGGGTGGCCTACCTTTTCTACTCCGAGCGCGAGCGCTTGGAGCGCTCCGGCGTGCTCCTGGTGGGGCCGTCTCGCACCTTTCTGCGCTACGTGGAGCAGGTCCTGCCCTCCCTGGGTGAGACGGGGGTGGTCTCCACGACGATCGGCGACCTGGTTCCCGGGGTGCGGGCCACGGCGCAGGAGGACGCCCGCGTCGCCGAGCTCAAGGGGCGCTCCGTGTGGGTCAAGGCCCTGGAGCGGGCGGTGCGGGGCCTGCAGCGCGTCCCGGATGCTCCCCGTGAGATCGAGGTCCAGGGTGTGCGCCTGTCGCTGAGACCCGACGACGTGCGTGAGGCGGCCTCCCGGGCCCGTCGGGGCGGCAAGCCCCACAACCTGGCCCGTGAGGCCTTCGTGATCTGGCTCCTGGAGCGCCTGACCGACCAGTACGCGGCGGCCACGAACCAGGACGCCTCGGATGCTGACACGCGCGCCTGGATCCGGGAGGACATCCGTACCGCCCGCGACGCCCGCCGGGAGATCAACCTGTGCTGGATGCCGACGACGCCCCAGGGGCTGCTGGAGCGGTTGTGGAGCCGGCCCGCCCTCCTGGAGCAGGTGGCGCCGTCCTTGAGCGAGCAGGAGCGCGCGCTGCTGCACCGTGAGCCGGGAAGTGCCCTGAGTGCGGCGGACATCCCGCTCATCGACGAGCTGGCCGAGCTGCTGGGTCCCAGTGAGGACGCCCAGGCCCGGCGCGCCCGCCTGGAGGCCCGCCGCCGCGAGGACCTGGTGGCCTACGCGGCCCAGGCGATCGAGTCCCAGGAGCTGGGCGGCGGGATGGTCAGTGCCGAGATGCTGGCCGACCGGGTCTCCCAGGGCGGCCCCACCCTCACTCTGGCCGAGCGGGCCCGGGCGGATCGGACGTGGACCTACGGGCACGTCGTCGTCGATGAGGCCCAGGAGCTGGGCACCATGGCCTGGCGGGCGCTGGCGCGTCGCTGCCCGGTGCGCTCCTTCACGGTGGTGGGAGACCTGGCCCAGTACTCGGGCCCCCACGCCCCCGGCAGCTGGGGCGAGGTGCTCACCGCCCTGGGGACGGCGTCGGCTGAGGATACCGCGGAGGCCCAGGGCCGGTCCCGGTCGCAGTCCCGTCACCGGGCCCGTTCCCGCTCGCGGCAGGGCCGCCAGTCGGGGCGCTCGCGCGCAGGCTCGACCCCGCTGTGCGAGGAGGCGCTCAGCGTCTGCTACCGCACGCCGGCCACGATCATGGAGGTGGCTGAGCAGACGGTGACGCACCTGGGCCACCCGCCGGTCTACCCGGTGCGCTCGGTGCGCGACCTGCCCGGCTGTCTGGAGGTCACCGATCTGTCGCAGTCCCCTCAGGGCGCCCAGCCCGATGCCTGGGCGAGTCTTTTGCGTGAGGTCGTCGCCCAGGAGTCGGCCCGCCTGGATGAGCAGGTGGGTGCCGGCGTCGGACGCATCGCGGTCATCTCCCCCTCCCCCGGGCGCACTGAGGCGCTGCTGCGCGAGGACCCGGGCCTGGCTGCGGCAATGGAGGCTCCGGGAGGCGACGTGCTGCGCTCGCGGCTGCTGGTGGTCGACCCGGTGCTGTCCAAGGGGCTGGAGTTCGACGTCGTGGTGCTCGTGGACCCGGCTGACGTCGGTGAGCGCAGCGCAGGCGACCTGTACGTGGCGATGACTCGCCCCACGCGCCGCCTCCGGGTGGTCAGTCGTCGGCCTCTGCCCCGGGGCCTGGAGCCGCGTTCCTCCGGCCGGTGAGCCGGATCGCACATGGCCGTCACCGCCACCAACCACGCAGGTTACGCCACCGTAGGTTACGGTTGTTCCTGAGTTCTCGTCGTCGTACCGGGCGGCACCCGTGGCGGACGAGGCCCTCCCTGTCAGGGGAAGGCTCACGACAGACAAGGGGGAAGACCCATGAGTGCTTCGCGCACGTCGGCACCCGCACTCACGCACGACACCGCATCGGTGGCCGGCTTGGACGCCTCTGACGATGAGGTCCTTCAGGCCGTCTACCGGCAGGCCGGGGTGCCTTCCACGATCCCGGCGGTCAGAGAGCCCCTGTCCTGCATGCTGCGCGACGCCGCCCGGGACTTCCCGGACCGGGTGGCCCTGGACTTCCTGGGCGCCACCACCACCTACTCCCAGCTGGAGACCCAGGTAGCGCGGGCCGCGGAGGCCCTGCGGGGCCTGGGGGTCGGGCGCGGGGACGTCGTCGGGGTCATTCTTCCCAACTGCCCTCAGCACGTGGTCGTGGCCTACGCGGCCTGGCGCATCGGGGCGATCGTGGCCGAGCACAACCCGCTGGCGCCCGCCGCCCAGCTGCGCGAGCAGTTCCACATTCACCGCGGGCGCGTCATCATCGCCTGGGAGAAGACCCTCGAGCGCCTCGTGGCGGCGGTGGGCTCCCTGGAGGCGGCGGGCCTGGGGGGTCTGAGCGTGTACTCGGTGGACCTGTCCCGTCATCTTCCGTTGCGCAGCCGCCTGGCCCTGAGGCTGCCGGTGGCCGCCGCCCGCACTCAGCGCCGCGAGCTGCGCGGCAGGATCCCTGCCGGGGTGCGCTCCTGGGACGACCTGGCCGCCGCCGCCATCCCCTTGGCCACGGGCTTCCCCCTGCCGAGTGTCTCGGAGGCGGCGGCTCTGCTGTACACCGGCGGGACGACGGGCACGCCCAAGGCCGTGTGCCTGACCCATGAGAACCTGCGCTCCAACGCCGAGATGTCCTTGGCCTGGGCGTCTGGCACCACGAGCGCGGGCGAGGAGACCTTCTACGCGGTCCTGCCCTTCTTCCATGCCTTCGGCATGTCCCTGTCGCTGCTGTGCGCGGTGGGGCTGGCCGCCACCCAGGTGGTGCTGCCCAAGTTCGGGGCGGACCTGGTGCTGGCCGCCTGGAAGCGGCGCCCGGCCACCTTCTTCCCCGGAGTGCCGGTCATGTTCGACCGTCTGGTGACCCGGGCTCGGGCCACGGGGACGAACCTGTCCTCCTGCAAGATCGCCGTATGCGGGGCGGCCCCCAACCCGCTGGCGGTGGCCCAGGCCTGGGAGGAGGCCACCGGCGGCACCATCATCGAGGGCTACGGAATGACCGAGTCCTCCCCCATCATCCTGGGCAACCCGATCTCGCCGGCGCGTCGTCCCGGCACCCTGGGGGTGCCCTACCCCTCCACGCAGGTGCGCCTGGTGGACCCTGAGGACGTCGAGCGCGAGGTGGCCCCCGGGGAGGTCGGCGAGCTGCTGGCCCGCGGCCCCCAGGTGTTCTCCGGCTACTGGGACAACCCCGAGGAGAGCGCCGAGGTGCTGCTGGACGGGGGCTGGCTGCGCACGGGCGACCTGGTGCGCCAGGAGGCAGACGGCTTCTACGTCATCGCCGACCGTCGCAAGGAGCTCATCATCTCCGGGGGCTTCAACATCTACCCCACGGAGGTGGAGGCAGCGGTCCGCTCGATGCCGCAGGTGGAGGAGGTCGCCGTCGTCGGGCTGCCGGCCGAGGCCGGTAACGAGTCCGTCGTCGCCGCGATCCTGCCCAAGGAGGGCCAGACGGTCACCCTGGAGCAGGTGCGCGAGTGGGCGGCCAAGAACCTGTCCAACTACGCCCTGCCGCGCCAGATCGCGATCCTGACCGAGATGCCCCGCTCCCAGATCGGCAAGGTGCTGCGGCGCGTGGTGCGCGACGAGCTCCTGGCGGCCCGGGAGGCGGCCTCCGGGGCGGCGACGGCCGCGGCCGTGTCCATCGTCGATCACTTCCCCGGCAGGGGTGAGCGCAAGGACGGCGGTCAGCAGGAGGGCGGCCAGGACGGCAAGGCCGGGCCGCCTGACAACGTGGCCTCCCGCTGAGGGCCCGCCTTCAGATCGCAGCCGTCCCAAATCACCCGACTGCTCCCACCCACAGCCCGATTCGACTCCACAGACATGACTGACAGCACGACCAACGCCGCCGCCTCGCCTCCGCAGGCCGCCCAGGACCACCGCCACTACCTGCGCCCGCACTACCAGCCCGGTATCCCCGCGGCGATCGAGGTTCCCGACGCGCCGCTCAGCGAGCTGCTGGAGACGGCGGCGCGCTTCTACCCCGACCGGGTCGCCATCGACTTCCTGGGTGCGGCCATGACCTACCGCGAGCTGCTGGAGGCCTCGGAGCGGGCGGCGCAGGTGCTGCGGACCTCGGGGGTGCACAGGGGCGACCGTGTGGCCCTCATCATGCCGAACTGTCCGCAGCACGCCGTGGCCCTCTACGGGGCGCTGCGCATCGGTGCGCTCGTGGCCGAGCACAATCCGCTGGCGCCCGCCGAGGAGATCCGCTCCCAGCTGGATGCTCACGGGGCCCGGGTCGTCATCGTGTGGGAGAAGGGTGTCGATCTCGTCACGGATCCCAGTCCGGCTTCACGCGCCGGCGACGTGCTCCAGGGGCGCACGGTCTTCAGCGTGGACCTGGCTGCGGCGATGCCGGTGCGCCTGCGCGCCGCGCTGCGTCTCCCGGTGGAGCGGGCCCGCCGGCAGCGGGCCGCCTTCCGGGCCCAGAGCCTGCCTGCGGGGGTGCGCTCCTGGGACAAGGAGGTGGCCGGCGCTCACCGGATCCCCTCGCGCTTCCCCTACCCGGCCGGCTCCGACGTGGCGGTCCTGCTGCACACCGGCGGGACGACCGGCACTCCCAAGGCGGCGATGCTCACGCACACCAATCTGCGGGCCAACGCCAACCAGGCCATCGCCTGGGTGCCGATGCTGCACGAGGGCGGGGAGAACTTCCTGTGCCTGCTGCCCTTCTTCCACGCCTTCGGGCTGACCTTCAACCTCTTCTGCGCGGTGCAGAAGGCCGCCACCCAGGTGATGCTGCCGAAGTTCTCGGTGGATCAGGTGCTCGCCGCGCACGAGCGGCGCCCCTTCACCTTCTTCGTCGGCGTGCCGGTCATGTTCGAGCGGATCCTTGACGGCGCTCAGAAGCGGGGCACGAACCTTGGCACCCTGCGCTACGGGGTGTGCGGGGCGGCCCCGATGCCGCCGGAGGTCGGGGCCCGGTGGGAGAAGGCGACCGGTGGCTTCTTCGTCGAGGGCTACGGCATGACCGAGACGAGTCCGATCGTCGCGGGCACGCCCATGGGGCCCTCGCGCCGCCTGGGTGCGCTGGGGCTGCCCTTCCCGTCCACGGACGTGCGCGTCGTGGACCCCGAGGACCCGGGCCCCGACCGGGAGGTTCCCGACGGCGAGCCGGGCGAGCTGCTGGTGCGCGGCCCCCAGGTCTTCGCCGGCTACTGGGAGGACGAGGCGGCCACGCAGGCCGCGATCCTGCCAGGAGGGTGGCTGCGCACAGGCGACATCGTGCGCCGGGAGGACTCCTTCCTGTGGATGGCCGACCGCAAGCGCGAGCTGATCCTCACCGGTGGCTTCAACGTCTACCCCAGTCAGGTGGAGGCGGCGATCCGTTCGATGGAGGGCGTGGCCGACGTCGCCGTGGTGGGGCTTCCCGACGGCGCTATGGGCGAGCTCGTGTGCGCCGCCGTGGTCCTGGCCGAGGGGACCGCGCCGGGGTCGGTGACCCTGGAGGCGGTGCGGGAGCACGCCGAGCGGACGGTCCCGCGCTACGCGCTGCCGCACCGCCTGGAGATCGTCAAGGAGATGCCACGCTCCCAGATCGGCAAGATCCTGCGTCGCGTCGTGCGCGAGCGGATGCTTGAAAGAGCCGCGGAAGAGGGCTGAGCGGTCGCGGTACCGGTCGCCTTTGAGCCCACCCGGGGCTTACAGGGCCAGCGCCCGCTCCCAGGGCTCCACGTCACCGGGGACGACCCGGAAGATCGGGTGCGCCTCAAGCCGCTCCGGCAGGGGCAGGAGCTCAGGGGCGCGTCCGGCCAGCTTGGCCTCCAAATGTCTGCGCTCCAGGTCCATCTGTCCCTCGGTGACCGTCAGGCTGACGCCGACGCACTCCGGCTCAGGGACGTCAACGCGGGTGGTGTCGAAGCGGTAGCCGCGCCGGACGGCCTCCTCGCGCAGCCCCCACAGGTAGGCGCCCACCGCCACCGCCGGGGTGACCGGATCAGGGGCGGCGCGGAAGCGTTCGAGCTGGGGGTGGTTGCGGTAGCCGCGGGTGCGTCCGGCCAGGACCGCCTGGGCCAGGAGTGTCTCGCGCCAGCAAGCCACCAGGCCGGCGCGGTCCAGGTGGCTCGGATGCAGCGACCACATGCGCATCGCTGGCGCGCCCTGCTGATTCTCAGAGCAGCCCGGAGGCAGCCAGAACCTCACGCAGGGCGGCGACCTCGGTCTCCTCGGCGCGCACCAGGGGAAGGCGCAGGGAAGGGCTGGGCAGGCGTCCTTGGAGGTACAGGGCCTCCTTGGCCATGACGGCCCCCTGCCCTCCACCCATGATGGCGTGAACCAAGGGGCGCAGGCTCCGGGCGAGGGTGCGGGCACTGGCCAGGTCCCCGGCGTCAACGGCGCCGATCATCTGGCGCCAGGAGTGGGCATCGGCGTGGGCGGCCACGGAGATGACGCC